>PPYF01171681.1_pt1 | contig 83288 bp, 70 predicted proteins | sample 1559871 | NCBI WGS metagenome assembly PPYF01 (sample SAMN08240021, study PRJNA423297) | Human gut metagenome, whole genome shotgun sequencing project.
GGTAGACGCGCTAGCTTCAGGTGTTAGTGTCCTTACGGACGTGGGGGTTCAAGTCCCCCCCCTCGCACCAATTATCTTATTTCCCTTCTCTGTTTTACGTCTTGTTTGTTCATCCCTGATTCAAATTCATCATAACCAGCACCATGCCGCTGATCAGCGCGACACATGACGGCAGCAGGACGAAATGCCGTAAGCGTTTGTGATACAGCATCAACGAAGTCAGCAGTAATCCTAATACAATCAGTACCTTCCATGCGTCAATGGAGAGGCCGGCAAACGCCAGTCCGGTAATAAAAATACCCGGCAACAATATCCCCCATCCACTGCCCAGTGTACGCTGCAACATGGCTTTACCTCTGATACCGATAATGATAACCAATAGCATATGATAAAATTTCTCATTTGTCAGCAGTTCGTCACACTTCCTTGTATGAGATTGTCTTAACAATTGATGACATGAATTCAGCAAGGTGATAGATTGGGCGGTGGTTAACTTACAAACAATAAAAACGTTTATTTATGCGGGCTTTTTCCCGCACGTTATTTTTCATTTTGGCCCCAACCAGCGTAATTCATAGATAAATAACGACATTCAGATATGACAGCTCAATCCTGGCGCGCACTACGCACCAAAAAATATCAATTCTCTTTACGCCTTTTTCTGTTTCTCAATGCGGTGTCCGGGCTGTTTACGCTTGTCTTTCCTCTTTATGAGGTCAGGGCTGTCTCAGTCCCGGCAATACTGCTCTTTGTTGCAAGTACGTTACTTCTGATATGGCACGGAAAATATACGCATAAAAAGATTAATATCCCCTTTATTTCTGTTATATCAGGCATATTGTGGGCCTGGCATATCACACTGAAATATAATGCTATGAACCATAGCGATTATACTTTTCTACTCATCGCCCTTCTCTGTGTGTTATTTATTGGCTCCATCGCCTTTGCTAATAATATCATTGCGTTTACGTTCCATTCATTGCCTTCCGTTCTGGCCTGCCTGTGGCTTAATGGCAGCGAACACGGCATACGGATTATTTATCTCATGGCGCTCCCGATGGCGGGCATTGCCATCCAGCATGTTATTCAAAAACGCTATGACGATTTCGCTCAACAGCTGATGTACAAACTGCTGGAAGAGAGAGAAACGCTGAACGGGCTGAGTATGCTCGATCCTTTGACTGGCCTGTATAATCGCCGCGGCCTGCAAAATAAGCTGAATACGCTCCTTGCTCTGGAAACGCACGAAGAACACTACGTATTGCTGCTGGATATCGATCACTTCAAAGCTTATAACGATCACTATGGGCACATGATGGGCGACCAGGCTCTCATTCGCGTTTCAGCCGCGATTCGTGACGCTGTCCGTTCCCGGGATATTGTCACCCGTTTTGGCGGCGAAGAGTTTATGGTCCTGCTGACCGCGACCGATCCACAGGAGGCGCGCACGACCGCCGAACGTATTCGCCAGAAGGTCTACGATCTCAAAATCCCACATATGTTTAATGTCAGCGTGGCGACCAATGTCACCATCAGCGTTGGCATCGCGCCGCTACTGGGTCAGGACATGGAGGCTGCAATCGTCAAGGCGGATAAAGCGCTGTATGAAGCCAAGAACCTGGGGCGCAACAACATTCTTGCGAGTGACGAACTGCGTACGGTCTGACACAGGGCGATATCATCGTGCTACCGCGCACAGCGTCACGACAAAGCGCTTGCCATCGACTATCGCTATCATTAGGATTAGCAATCATTATCATTTAGATTACTATCCTTATATACAGCACTATGCCTTACCGTTCCGCACCGATCATTGAAGATATCACCTGGCGAGCCCATCTCCAGCCTGAGATGCCCTCGCTGGCTGAAGCCGTGCGTGAAACGATAACCCGGACGCGCGAACATCTGCTTGATTTTATTCGGCTGGACGAACCGCACCCAACGGGCGCCATGACGCTGGCGCAGTGGGCTCGACCGGGTACGATGCGCTCCCTGCTGGCTATCTATTCCGACCATATTTATCGTCATCAACCGACGCAACCACGCGAAAATAAGCCGCTCATTTCGCTTTGGGCGCAATGGTATATCGGTCTGATGGTACCGCCTCTGATGCTTGCCCTGCTCACCCAGGAAAGGGCCATTGACGTTTCGCCCGAGCACATGCACGTTGAGTTTCACGAAACCGGACGCGCAGCCTGTTTTTGGGTTGATGTGCATCAGGACGAGCGGGCAACCGCGCATTCTCCTCAACAGAGAATGGAAACGCTGATCGTCTCTGCGCTGATGCCGGTCGTTCAGGCACTGGAATCAACCGGCGATATTAACGGTAAGCTTATCTGGAGTAACACCGGGTATCTGATCAACTGGTATCTGACCGAAATGAAACCGCTGCTTGGCGAAGCATTGCTGGCAACGCTGCGCCAGAGCTGCTTCTTCGAAAAGCAACTTTCCAGCGGCCAGGATAACCCGCTGTGGCGTACCGTCGTCCCTCGCGAAGGTCTGCTGGTGCGCCGAACCTGCTGTCAACGCTACCGGTTGCCAGACGTTCAGCAATGCGGTGACTGTACGCTGAAATAAACAAGGCGCCGCAGCGCCTTGTTCAACACGTCAGGCCATCTGCTGACTCTCCTCTTCTGCACGCCCGGCCTCTTCTGCCTCTTGCGCCAGAAGCTGCTTCTCATAAACCTTAAAGAACGGGAAGTATATGATGGCGGACACCAGCGCCAGTATGACCACCAGGATCGCCGCACGGTAGTCCCAGCCCAGTGCCCACGCAGCGCCAACCGGTGCAGGCGCAGTCCACGGCACCACGGAAATCACCCGCCCAATCAGATCCAGTTTCATCGCCGCCCACGCCAGCACGGCATTCACCATTGGCGCCAGCAGGAACGGGATAAAGAACACCGGGTTCATCACAATCGGCGTCCCGAAAATAACCGGTTCGTTGATATTAAAGATACTCGGCACGACGCTTAAGCGGCCAATAGAGCGCAAATGTACGGAACGGCTGCGTAAATAACAAATCACCAGCCCCATCGTGGCGCCAGAACCGCCAATGACGATGAAGAAAGTCCAGAAGGCTTCCATGAAAATGTGCGGCAACGGCGCCCCCTGCGCCAGCGCGGTCTGGTTCATACCGAGATTGGTCAGCCAGAACATTTGCAGCATCCCGGAGACAATCGCCGCTCCGTGAATCCCCGCAAACCACAGCAGATGCCCAATCAGCACCGCCAGCAAAATAGCGGGCAATGAATCCGCAGCGGAAACCAGCGGTTTAAAGATCGCCATGATCGCCTGTGGGATCAGCATATCGAACTGCGACTGGATCGCCAGGCTCAGCGGATACAAGGTCAGAACCACCACCAGCACCGGGATCAGCAGATCAAAGGAGTTCTTGATCATCGGCGGCACCTGGTCGGGCAAGCGAATGCCAATGTTATGCGCTTTCAGGAAGCGCATCATTTCAACACAGTAAACCGCCACCAGAATCGCGGTAAAAATCCCCGTTCCGCCCAGGCTGTCAACTGGCATAGTGCCGTTTGTTTTTGGCGCGGCAACCAGCAAGAAGGCCATGATCGAGAGCATGGCGCACATAAACGGATCTAACTGATGCGATTTAACATAGTGTTTGCCCAGGTTATAGGCAATGGCCGCACAGATATAGATGGACATGATCCCCATAGTCATATCAAACGGCGTCAAAATCTGGCTTTCAAACTGTTTCGCCAGCGCCAGCCAGCCACGGGCAAATCCCCAGGTGGTGTCCGGTGAGAAAGGAGGATAGGCGAAAACCAGCAGGAAGGAGCCGACAATCATAAACGGCATTGCCGAAATGAAGCCATCACGAATAGCCATAACATGACGTTGTGAGGAAATACGTCCGGCAACGGGACTCACGTAATTTTCGACAAACCGAAAAATCACATTAAACACAGCATGGTTGGTAGACATAGCGTTCTCCTGTCAGTCAAAACAACATAGACGTGCTGGCAGCAGCACCGCCGTGTAAGGGTCCATTACTACTTTTCGCGACCGCGCCGGGGAGAACACCAGCGATACAGCAGAGAGAATGAAGTTTCATAAATGGCTCTTATTATGTGATACAGAGGAAGTGACAGGTTCAGTATTAATCCCCGCCCGCCGGACTGCAACCGGTTACTGTAACCGGTTTCCGTGAATGTGAAGACGATCGAAAAATCGTTCATGCTGCTGGTTTATTACATAAATTATTTACAGTGCCGCTTTCCTTATGACAAATTACGCCACGCGGTTTTCTGAAAAACAGGACTGCTAATACAGCGTCAGGAGAAAAGAATGAGTCTGCAATCGGTACGGCAGTTTCTGGCCGAACGTGCCCCGGATATTGAAATCATCGAATTAAATCAGAGTACGGCGACGGTGGAACTGGCAGCGAAAGCGCACAATGTTGCGCCAGGACAGATAGCGAAAACGCTTTCGCTTAAGGTGAAAGACGACATTATTCTGGTTGTCGCCAAAGGCGATGCTCGCCTGGACAATAAGAAACTCAAGAGCACGTTTGGCGCGAAAGCGCGAATGCTCAGCAGCGATGAAGTCGTGATCGCCACAGGGCACCCGGTCGGCGGTGTCTGCCCTTTCGGGCTGGAAACGCCTCTGCCCGTCTATTGCGACGTCTCATTAAAACATTATGCTGAAGTCTTACCAGCAGCAGGGGCAACGCACAGCGCAGTCCGAATCTCCCCCGACAGAATGGCAGAACTCACTTCAGCAACCTGGATTGATGTGTGCCAGTGATGCTATTTGTGCCCGGGCGATAAACCCGGCACAAGCAACCTGTAAATACAGAGCGACTACAGAATTACGCGGATAAGCGACCTGGCTTTTCGGCGCGCAGAGACAGCAGGATATCCGCCGCATCAAGCAATCCAGCATCTGAGCTGACGCCCAGTTTAGACATCACATTAAATTTATGGGCGCGAATCGTCTTGATATTGCGTTCCAGCTGGACGGCTATCTGTGGCATCGAATAACCATTCGACATAAAACGCAGAATTTCACGCTCAGTGGGGCTTATCATTCGGCTCTGATTGAGATACCAGAGGTTCAGAGTGTGTTCCGTCACCTCTCGCTTACTGTTCAATAATAAAAAGAGCTTTTCCTGAAAACTGGCCAGTGACGACGCTTTACTTAAGACCCCATCTAACGGCGAAGGCGACAGCGAATCAATTAACCGGGCTTCCGCATCATCATCCGCGATGACCAGTCGGCGCACACGAGGAAAATTCACAGCCAGTTCCGCCAGATAAGCCAGCCCCAACCGGCGATCTTCCCGCATCGCAGAAAGTGAAAAAATAACGACGGAAAAGGGAGTACTTAACATCGCTTTCTGGAAAGCAGATTGAGTTGGAAAAATATGAAGTTTATATTGGCAATCAGGAAACGCGTCAAATAAACTCTTCATTCCAATACTGCTCATTACGCACTTCTCTATGAGTGCGACATTTCCCTTGGCAATTCTGTTTTCCATTCAGTAGCATCTCCATAAACTGAAGGTAAATTCAATTCTCTTGCTCCCTGAGAACTGTTTATCCAGGCATACATCTCAGCATTGCTGTGTATTGACAGACGCCGCATCGCACTGTTTTTCTGCGCGCTAATCGTTTTATTACTCTTCTTAAGCAACATCGCTATCTGATTAATCCCCCAACCCTTACCCAGAAGCCGTAACACTTTCCGTTCCGACAGCGTAAGAACAACCGGACGATGGCCAAAACTCGAGACGTCTGGCAGAGCGGGAGATAGCAGCGTCTTACTGATCCTGTCTGTATGAGCATTGCCTGCTTCAATCACGTTTACCAAATTCTCAACCGGTTCAACGTCAGACAGCAACGTACTGAAGGGGCTCATCAGAAGCTCAATCGCCTGTGAGTAAAACGCACGGGAAACAAGAAATATCCAGTGGATATCATGGTATTGAGATAATAAAGCGTAAAATTGCTCGCAGACAGCGCGGGGATGTTTACATTCTCCCGTTAAATCCGTAATCACTACATCGGAGCGGCGCAGTTGCATTAATGTCAGTTCTTCTACGGAACGGCAGTACATCAGTTCATAAGCAGGGAAATGGCCCAGCACCACCTCTTTTAACCCCGTCTGTATAACAGGTATTTTACTGATAATAATTATGTTTTTGCGGCATCCTGGCAACATATCTCCTCCATATCCACAGGTCTCCCCTCCTGTTCACTCATTAATAAATAATATAATTAATGAGAAAAACAGACGTGGTAATAGACGAAGTGAATTGTTTATCCTTGGCTTTTATTTGAAATGTTATAGCAATAACGACTCTATACAATGATCCGCATAGTATAAAATCACCAAACTATTATTGCATAATTACCGCTAAAAATAATTGCGGTACAATTAAATTAACTAAATTAGATCATTAGCATTTCTAACATATGCAAGGGGAATTTAATAAACTCACGCTATGTTTCGCATCAGATAGTTATGCTTTCAGGAAGCACAAGAAAAGAATATCGTCTCATTAATTTCAGAGGTTACAGACGATACTTCATTCCCTGTCATTTACGTCCGACGTAAGGCATTCAATATACTGCAATTATGACATTCACAGACTGATTGTCTGGCATCCTGCCTCTTTTTTCATCACAAAATTGATCTTAGCCAGAGCCAAAAGGGTCGGGCTTCATGATACAAAGAAGACTTTCGTCATTCAGATGGTACGCAACGCGTCTTTTCAGTCAGGGCGAGTCATGCAAACAGAGCAGTCGTTACAGCGAACGGTTACACGGTTATGTATTCAATGCGGGCTTTTTTTACTGCAACACGGCGCGGAGAGCGCGCTGGTTGATGAACTCTCCACCCGCCTGGGATTGGCGTTAGGGATGGACAGCGTGGAAAGCGCCATCTCCTCCAACGCTATCGTTCTCACCACCATTAAAGATGGGCAGTGTCTGACATCGACACGTAAGAACCAGGATCGCGGCATTAATATGCACGTTGTCACGGAGGTGCAGCATATTGTCATCCTGGCCGAACATAATTTGCTGGATATAAAAGGCGTAGAGAAGCGCTTTAGCCAGCTCAGACCGTTGCGCTACCCGCGGTGGCTGGTGTCGCTGATGGTCGGGCTTTCCTGCGCCTGCTTCTGCAAACTGAATAACGGCGGATGGGATGGCGCGGTGATCACCTTTTTCGCCAGCATGGTGGCGATGTATATTCGCCAGATACTGGCGCATCGGCATTTACACCCACAAATCAACTTTTGCATCACCGCTTTTGTCGCCACCACCATTTCCGGCCTTTTGCTTCGCTTGCCCACTTTCAGCCATACTCCGACCATCGCCATGGCCGCCAGCGTCTTACTGCTGGTGCCGGGGTTTCCGCTGATTAATTCCGTCGCGGATATGTTTAAGGGCCACATTAATACCGGTCTGGCGCGCTGGGCGATTGCCAGTCTGTTAACGCTGGCGACGTGCGTCGGCGTGGTGATGTCGATGACGCTGTGGGGGCTACGCGGATGGGTGTAATCGATTTTCTTCTGGCGCTGATGCAGGACATGATTCTCTCCGCAATCCCGGCAGTGGGCTTTGCGATGGTGTTCAACGTGCCGCACCGGGCGCTCCCCTGGTGTGCGTTGCTCGGCGCGCTGGGCCACGGCTCACGCATGGTGATGATGACCGCCGGGTTTAATATCGAATGGTCGACATTTATGGCCTCGCTGCTGGTAGGGAGCATCGGCATTCAGTGGTCGCGCTGGTATCTGGCGCACCCCAAAGTCTTTACCGTCGCGGCAGTCATCCCGATGTTTCCGGGGATATCCGCCTATACGGCAATGATATCCGCCGTTAAAATCAGCCACTTTGGCTACAGCGAACCGTTGATGATCACATTGCTGACCAATTTCCTGAAAGCCTCCTCTATTGTCGGCGCGCTTTCCATCGGGCTTTCCGTTCCCGGTCTGTGGCTGTATCGCAAACGCCCACGGGTGTAATGCTTTTCTCCCTGCGCTCAGGCAGGGTGGGGCCGCTTTCCCTCACCCTGCCGATATCTCCCGTCTGTGTGTTACTATAAAAACAGTATTCCTTCTCGGTTGTGGTTCCCTGTTGAGAAACATTATGTCTTCCAGAATTTTGACCCCGGACGTCATCGGTATTGACGCCTTATTACACGATCACAACGCGGTGCTGGCAAAATCGGCAAGCGGCGCGGTGGCGGTCTTCGCCAATAACGCGCCCGCGTTTTATGCCGTGACGCCGGCACGTCTGGCGGAACTGCTGGCACTGGAGGAAAAGTTATCGCGTCCGGGAAGCGATGTCACACTGGATGCTCAACTCTACGAAGACTCCCAGGCCGCGCCTGTGGCCATTCCGCTGGGGAAATTCGCCATGTACGCAGACTGGCAGCCGGATGCTGACTTCCAGCGGCAGGCCGCGCTGTGGGGCGTCGCGCTAAGGGAACCCGTCACCGCCGAAGAGCTGGCCTCGTTTGTGGCTTACTGGCAAGCGGAAGGTAAGATTTTTCACCACATCCAGTGGCAGCAAAAGCTGGCGCGCAGCGTGCAAATCAGCCGGGCCAGTAACGGCGGTATGCCGAAACGTGATGTGAACAACGTCAGCGAACCTGACGACCATATTCCACCTGGTTTTCGAGGGTAACGATGAAAAACGTTGGCGACCTGATGAAACGTCTGCAAAAAATGATGCCAGCAAATGTTGAGCCTGCATTCAAAACGGGCGAAGAACTGCTGGCATGGCAGAAAGAGCAAGGCGAAATGCGTGCGGCAGCGCTGGCGCGTGAAAACCGGGCGATGAAAATGCAGCGCACGTTCAACCGTTCCGGCATCCGTCCGCTGCATCAAAACTGCTCGTTTGATAACTATCGTGTTGAGAACGACGGGCAGATGAACGCGCTGAGCAAAGCGCGGCAGTACGTCGAAGAGTTCGACGGCAACATCGCCAGCTTTATCTTTTCGGGCAAACCCGGCACCGGGAAAAACCATCTCGCGGCGGCAATCTGCAATGAACTGCTGCTGCGCGGAAAATCGGTTTTGATCATTACCGTCGCCGATATTATGTCCGCGATGAAAGGCACCTTTAGCAATCGCGAAACCAGCGAAGAGCAGTTGCTCAACGATCTCAGCAATGTGGATCTGCTGGTGATCGACGAGATCGGCATGCAGACCGAATCCCGCTATGAAAAAGTGATCATTAACCAGATCGTCGATCGCCGTTCATCATCCAAACGCCCTACCGGGATGTTAACCAACAGCAATATGGATGAGATGACCAAACTCCTTGGCGAGCGCGTAATGGATCGTATGCGTCTGGGAAACAGTCTGTGGGTGATCTTCAACTGGGAAAGCTACCGTAGCCGCGTCACCGGCAAAGAGTATTAAGACCATTCCGACCCAGGCAAGCGCTATACTGCGACGAAAGGTACACACACACGAGTCATAACGATGAAAACCACAAAACGTCTTCTGTGCTGCGCGGTTGCCGCCAGCGCGTTTATCGCCACCAGCGCCTTCGCCGCGTCCTGGCAGGATTCTCTCTCCAGCGCCGCCAGCGAACTGAGCAAACAAAGCAGCTCTTCACAGCAGGGCGGCATGTCGCTGTCTTCTCTGACCAGCCTGCTGAATGGCGGCAATCAGGCATTAAGCGCTGATAACATGAACAACGCGGCAGGTATTTTGCAGTATTGCGCGAAACAGAAACTGACTTCCGTTACCGATGCGGAAAACGTTAAAAACCAGGTGCTGGATAAACTGGGTCTCGGCGCCACCGAACAGAAGCAGGACACCAATTATCTGGATGGCATTCAGGGTCTGCTGAATACCCAAAACGGCGAACAGCTTAGCCTGGATAACATTGGCAGCACGCCGCTGGCGGAAAAAGTGAAAACCAAAGCCTGCGACCTGGTGTTAAAACAGGGGATGAACTTCATTTCCTGATGCGCCAACATGCCGCGTTTCAACCGTTTAGCGTTGAGCGCGGCCTGACCTCTCTCTTTCTACTTCTCTCTGTCTCGCCTTCCCCGCATCACGGGAAGTGACGACGATCAAAAAAGCCAGGTTCTAAACCAATTCTTAATCACTGCACATTTTAATGTCACCATAATTGCAGCAATATGACATCGCCATTACATTGTATGTCCTGAAAAGAGATTACGCCGCCTGCCGAATGCAGGTTTATTGAGGATCATCAGTTGTCTGAGTTACTTTCCATCGCCCTGTTTCTCGCGTCCGTGCTGATTTATGCGTGGAAAGCGGGTCGCAACACCTGGTGGTTTGCCGCCATTTTAGCGGTACTTGGGCTTTTTGTTGTCTTAAATATTACGCTCTATGCCAGTGATTACTTTACCGGTGACGGCATTAACGATGCGGTTCTCTACACGCTGACCAACAGCCTGACGGGTGCCGGCGTCAGCAAATATATTCTGCCCGGCGCCGGCATCGTACTTGCGCTGGCCGCCGTATTTGGCGCGTTAGGCTGGGTTCTGCGCAGGCGTCGCCACCATCCTCACCATTTTGGCTACAGCCTGCTGGCGCTCTTACTGGCGCTGGGATCGGTGGATGCCAGCCCGGCATTTCGCCAGATCTCCGAACTGGTCAAATCCCAGTCGCGCGATGGCGACCCGGACTTCCCGGCTTATTACAAAGAACCGTCGAAAACGATCCCGAATCCGCAGCTCAACCTGGTCTATATCTACGGTGAAAGCCTGGAGCGCACCTATTTTGATAACGATGCCTTCCCGGATCTCGCGCCGGAACTCGGCGCGCTGAAAAACGAAGGGCTGGATTTCAGCCACACCATGCAATTGCCGGGCACAGATTACACCATCGCCGGAATGGTCGCCTCGCAGTGCGGCATCCCGCTGTTTGCGCCGTTTGAAGGCAACGCGTCGGCTTCCGTATCCAGCTTCTTCCCGCAGAATATCTGCCTGGGCGATATCCTGAAAAACTCCGGCTATCAGAACTATTTTGTGCAGGGCGCAAATCTGCGTTTCGCCGGAAAAGACGTGTTCCTCAAATCCCACGGTTTCGACCACCTGTATGGTGCGGAAGAATTAAAAACCGTGGTGGCAGACCCGAGCTATCGTAACGACTGGGGCTTTTACGACGATACGGTGCTCGACGAGGCATGGAAAAAGTTTGAAGAACTCTCTCGCTCCGGCCAGCGTTTCTCGCTGTTTACGCTGACGGTGGATACTCACCACCCGGACGGGTTTATCTCACGCACCTGTAACCGCAAGCGTTACGACTTCGACGGTAAGCCGAACCAGTCCTTTAGCGCCGTCAGTTGCAGCCAGGAGAACATCGCCGAATTTATCAATAAAATCAAAGCGTCGCCGTGGTTTAAAAATACCGTCATCGTGGTTTCCTCCGACCATCTGGCGATGAACAACACCGCGTGGAAGTACCTGAACAAACAGGATCGCAACAACCTGTTTTTCGTGCTGCGCGGCGACCAGCCTCAGCAGGATACGCTGGCGGTGAAACGCAACACGATGGATAACGGCGCGACCGTGCTGGATATTCTGGGCGGGGATAACTTTATCGGCCTGGGGCGCAGCAGCCTCTCCGGTCAGTCGCTGTCGGAAGTCTTCCTGAACAGCAAAGAGAAGATCCTGGCGATGAAACCGGACATTATTCGCCTGTGGAACTTCCCGAAAGAGATGAAGGATTTTACCGTCGATCGGGATAAAGACATGATCGCTTTCTCAGGGAGCCACTTCCGCCTGCCGCTGCTGTTGCGGGTGTCGGATAAGCGCGTCGAACCGCTGCCGGAAAGTGAATACTCCGCCCCGCTGCGTTTCCAGCTGGCTAATTTTGCCCCGCGCGATAACTTCGTCTGGGTCGATCGCTGCTACAAAATGGCGCAACTGTGGGCGCCGGAGCTGGCGCTCTCCACCGACTGGTGCGTTTCACAAGGGCAACTGGGCGGGCAACAAAGCATCCAGCACGTCGATAAAGCACAGTGGAAAGGCAAAACGGCGTTTAAAGATATGGTTATCGATATGGAGCGTTACAAAGGCAACGTTGATACGTTGAAAATCGTCGATAACGACATTCGTTATAAAGCCGACAGTTTTATCTTTAACGTGGCTGGCGCGCCGGAAGAGGTGAAGCAGTTCAGCGGGATTTCACGACCGGAATCGTGGGGGCGCTGGTCTAATGCGCAACTGGGTAATGAAGTGAAGATTGAATACAACACGCCGTTACCGAAGAAATTCGATCTGGTGATCACCGCCAAAGCCTTTGGCGCGAATGCTAATCGCCCTATTCCTGTTCGCGTAGGCAAGGAAGAACAGACGCTGGTGTTAGAGAACGAAGTCACCACAACAACGCTGCATTTTGATAACCCGTCAAATGCCAGTACGCTGGTGATTGTGCCGCCCGACCCGGTATCGACCAATGAAGGCAATATTCTCGGCCACTCCCCGCGTAAGCTGGGTATCGGGATGGTTGAGATTAAAGTGGTGAATGCCGAAGGCTAAATTTAGTACAGGCCCGATAACACAACGTTTATCGGGTCTGCGCAATCCACGCTATACTCCCGCGCATGAAGATGACTTTTCGCCCTACCACGCTGGCTGATATCACCGTCATGCCCGCCATTGAACGCTCTGCGGGTCAACGCTTTCGGGACGTGCCTGCGCTGGCATGGATAGCCGACGGCCCTGTTATTTCAGTTGAACAACACCGGGAACACGCCGCAAAAGGATTGAGCTGGCTGGCGCTGGCCGATGAGCGTCCTGTCGGTTTTTTACTGGCCGAAGCGCTGGATTCATCGCTGTTTATCACCGAGGTGTCTCTGCTGCGTGAATGGCAGGGGAAAGGCATTGGCCGTCAACTGATTGCGTACGTCGCGGAGCAGGCGCGCAGCAGCGGTTTTGATGCGCTGACGCTTACCACCTTTCGGGATGTGGCGTGGAATGCGCCGCTCTATGCGCGAATGGGATTTGTGGTGCTGGATGATGAGCGCCTGTCGCCAGGGTTACGTCAAAAGCGAGAGGAAGAAGCGGCGCACGGTCTGGCGTATGAATCACGCTGCGCCATGCGCCTGAGGCTGGTCTGAAGCGCCCGATGGCGGCTGTCGCCTTATCGGGCCTACAAGCACCGCATCCATACCGTAGGCCGGATTCATCCGGCATCACAGCAACTCCCTGCCCGTAGGCCGGATAAGCGCCAGCGCCATCCGGCATCACAGCAGCTCCTTACCCGTAGGCCGGATAAGCGTTAGCGCCATCCGGCATCACAGCAGCTCTCTGCCCGTAGGCCGGATAAGCGCCAGCGCCATCCGGCATCACAGCAACTCCCTGCCCGTAGGCCGGATAAGCGCCATCCGGCAACACAGCAGCTCCTTACCCGTAGGCCGGATAAGCGCCAGCGCCATCCGGCATGACGGCTTAGAAGGTTTCCCAGTTATCGCCGCTATCCGCGACGGCTGCTTTACGCGGCAGTACAGACGCAGAAGCCGGTTTCACCGCTGCGGCATCACGCGCACGCTGCTGTTCCTGCTGAATGCGGAATACGGCAACGGCCTGCGTCAAGCGGCTGGCCTGCTCTTCCAGCGCGGCAGCGGCGGCGGCAGACTCTTCCACCAGCGAGGCGTTCTGCTGGGTAACGCGATCCATCTCCGCTACCGCCAGGCCAACCTGGTCGATACCACGGCTTTGCTCATCAGATGCCGAGGCGATTTCCCCCATGATATCGGTCACACGCGTCACCGCGTTCACGATTTCATCCATCGTTTCACCGGCGCTTTCGACCAGCGTTGAGCCCACATCCACACGGCTGACGGAGTCTTCAATCAGGCTCTTGATCTCACGCGCCGCCTGCGCACTGCGTTGCGCCAGGTTGCGAACTTCACCCGCTACCACGGCAAAACCACGACCCTGTTCACCCGCACGCGCCGCTTCTACCGCCGCGTTCAGCGCCAGGATGTTGGTCTGGAAAGCAATACCGTCGATCACACTGATGATGTCGGCAATTTTCTGCGAACTGGAAGCAATATCACGCATCGTTTGCACGACGTTATCCACCACTTTACCGCCTTTCTGCGCGGTTTCAGACGCGCTCAATGCCAGATGGCTGGCCTGACGCGCGTTCTCGGCGTTCTGTTTCACCGTGGCGGTCAGCTCTTCCATGCTGGCGGCGGTCTCTTCCAGAGAGGCGGCCTGCTGTTCAGTACGGGAAGAGAGATCGTTGTTGCCCATCGCGATTTCGCTGGCGCCGCTGTAAATCGCATTCGCGCCGTTACGCACATCACCGACGGTACGAACCAGCTCGCCCTGCATATGACGCAGGCTCTGCGCCAGTTGTCCCATTTCGTTAGAGCCTTCCACATCAATGCGTTTCACCAGATCGCCGTTCGCAATATGACGAATACTTTCGATCAGACGGTTCATCGGCGCGATCAGAGAGAGCTTAATGCCGAACCAGACGGCGACGATCACCAGCAGCACAACGATTAACACGCTCGCCAGTACCCACATCGCCTGGCTGTATGAACGGTTATTATCTTCTACCGCAATGTCATACAGACGATCGTTCTGCTGCATGTAGTTAACATACTGCTTCTCAAAACCGTCCTGATAACCCTGAGTGGGCTGATCGAAGAAGTCGTTGATCTTACCTGCGCCCAACAGTTGGATCAGCTCCGCCAGCGCATTATGGTAGATATCGTAGTTACGCTTGATCTCCACTGCCGCCGTTTCACTCTGGCGCGGATCGCGAGGCAACGCCTCGTACTCAGCCCAGTGTTTTTCCGCCAGTTTCAGAGAGGTCGTCGCAATTTGCATCAGATCGGTAACGGTCGCGCCGCTGCCAATATTGTTCTGATCCATCATGTAACGGATACCCGCCCGGTTCAGGGTGTTTCGCGTTTGCAGCAGCGCAACCCAGCTGGCGTTCAGCGTGGACTGTTGCTGACGAATGGTTTGCAGAACGGTGAAGTTCTCTTTGTCATTCTTCAATGAGTTAAAGAACAAACCGCCTGAGGTGAGTTGTAAAAGGCCAAATATTGCCAGGACCAGCAGCAAGCTGGTCACAATCTTGATTCGTTTTAACATGTTTTCTCTTTCCGCTAGACAGATACCAGAATTTTCGGCCTGGAAAGGGAAAACTTTACCGAATTCGTACTGGTTGGGACGATATCAGCACGAATGATTCTCCGTTCACGATCGACGAAAAAGAAATGCTGGATTTTAATTAGTGATCTCAATCACATAAATGACCGCATCCCGCCGTCGGAAAAACCACTCACTGACACTCCTGACCGCTTAAGCCCACATATAACCACTCACTTATTTACCTTACTTTACGCGCGCGTATCTCTGGCAGGATCACCTCAGCATAGCAGTCAATTTACCTCCTCAAACACAGACTCAAACCCAACGGCTTCGGCCAATTATTAATCTTAAAAACCAGGTTTTACTATGGATACGAAAAAGATATTCAAGCACATACCCTGGGTGATTCTTGGAATCATCGGTGCATTCTGCCTCTCGGTCGTCGCCTTACGCAGAGGTGAGCACGTCAGCGCCCTGTGGATCGTGGTCGCTTCCGTCTCTGTTTATCTGGTGGCTTATCGCTACTACAGCCTGTACATCGCCCAGAAGGTGATGAAACTCGACCCAACGCGTGCTACGCCTGCGGTCATTAATAACGACGGCCTGAACTACGTCCCGACAAACCGTTACGTACTGTTTGGTCACCACTTTGCCGCTATCGCTGGCGCCGGCCCGCTGGTCGGCCCGGTTCTGGCCGCGCAAATGGGCTACCTGCCGGGTACGCTGTGGCTGCTGGCGGGCGTAGTGCTGGCCGGTGCGGTACAGGACTTCATGGTGCTGTTTATCTCTTCCCGCCGTAACGGCGCGTCTCTCGGTGAGATGATCAAAGAAGAGATGGGCCCGGTGCCGGGCACCATCGCCCTGTTCGGCTGCTTCTTAATCATGATCATCATCCTCGCGGTACTGGCGCTGATCGTGGTAAAAGCGCTGGCCGAAAGCCCGTGGGGCGTCTTCACCGTTTGCTCAACCGTACCTATCGCGCTGTTTATGGGGATCTACATGCGCTTCCTGCGTCCGGGACGTGTGGGTGAAGTCTCCGTTATTGGCATCGTGCTGCTGGTTGCCTCTATTTACTTCGGCGGCGTAATTGCGCACGACCCGTACTGGGGCCCGGCGCTGACCTTTAAAGACACCACCATTACCTTCGCGCTGATCGGTTACGCGTTTATTTCCGCACTGCTGCCGGTATGGCTGATCCTCGCCCCGCGCGACTATCTGGCAACCTTCCTGAAAATCGGCGTTATCGTCGGTCTGGCGCTGGGGATTCTGATCCTCAACCCAGAGCTGAAAATGCCGGCGATGACCCAATACATCGACGGTACCGGCCCGCTGTGGAAAGGCGCGCTGTTCCCGTTCCTGTTCATCACCATCGCCTGTGGCGCGGTATCTGGCTTCCACGCGCTGATCTCTTCCGGTACGACGCCGAAACTGCTGGCTTGTGAAACCGACGCGCGTTTCATCGGCTATGGCGCAATGCTGATGGAGTCCTTCGTGGCGATCATGGCGCTGGTTGCGGCGTCTATCATCGAACCGGGTCTCTACTTCGCGATGAACACCCCGCCAGCGGGCCTCGGTATCACCATGCCGAACCTGCACGAAATGGGTGGCGAGAACGCGCCGCTGATTATGGCGCAGCTGAAAGACGTCACCGCACACGCGGCGGCAACCGTCAGCTCCTGGGGCTTTGTGATTTCGCCTGAGCAGATCCTGCAAACCGCGAAAGACATCGGCGAGCCGTCGGTACTGAACCGCGCAGGTGGCGCACCGACGCTGGCGGTCGGTATCGCTCACGTATTCCACAAAGTGTTGCCGATGGCTGATATGGGCTTCTGGTATCACTTCGGTATTCTGTTCGAAGCGCTGTTCATCCTGACCGCGCTGGATGCAGGCACCCGCTCCGGCCGCTTTATGTTGCAGGATCTGCTGGGTAACTTCGTCCCGTTCCTGAAGAAAACCGACTCTCTGGTTGCTGGCGTCATCGGTACTGCGGGTTGCGTCGGTCTGTGGGGCTACCTGCTGTATCAGGGCGTGGTTGATCCGCTGGGCGGCGTTAAGAGCCTGTGGCCGCTGTTCGGTATCTCCAACCAGATGCTGGCCGCCGTGGCGCTGGTTCTGGGCACCGTGGTACTGGTTAAAATGCAGCGCACCAAATACATCTGGGTTACCGTTATCCCGGCAGTATGGCTGCTGATCTGCACCACCTGGGCGCTGGGTCTGAAACTGTTCAGCACCAACCCGCAGATGGAAGGCTTCTTCTACATGGCTAACCAGTACAAAGAGAAGATTGCCAACGGCAGCGACCTGACCGCACAGCAAATTGCCAATATGAACCACATCGTCGTGAACAACTACACCAACGCAGGCCTGAGTATTCTGTTCCTGGTGGTGGTGTACAGCATCATCTTCTATGGGTTCCGTACCTGGCAGAAAGCCCGCACCATCAACGGTCGTACCGATAAAGAGACGCCGTATGTACCGGTGCCGGAAGGCGGCGTGAAGACCTCTTCACACCATTAATCGGATGCCGGGTGGCGCTACGCTTACCCGGCCTACAAAATGCAGTTAACGTAGGCCGGATAAGGCGCAAGCCGCCATCCGGCAAAACCAACGCCCGGTTCGCTGGGCTTTATTCATATCTGGATGAGAAAATGTTTGGTAACTTAGGTCAGGCAAAAAAATATCTCGGCCAGGCGGCGAAGATGTTGATTGGCATTCCAGACTACGACAACTATGTCGAGCATATGCAAACCAACCATCCAGACAAGCCGTACATGAGCTATGAAGAATTCTTCCGCGAGCGCCAGCAGGCACGTTACGGCGGCGACGGAAAAGGCGGCATGCGCTGCTGTTAATGGAGGCACTGATGACCCCGATTGCAGTTACCCTACTCACCGGTTTTCTCGGCGCGGGTAAAACCACCCTGCTGCGCCACATTCTTAACGAAAAGCACGGCTACAAGATTGCCGTTATCGAAAACGAATTCGGCGAAGTTTCCGTTGACGATCAGCTGATTGGCGACCGCGCCACCCAGATCAAAACCCTGACCAACGGCTGCATTTGCTGCACCCGCTCCAGTGAACTGGAAGACGCGCTGTTAGACCTGCTCGACAACCTCGACCAGGGCAATATCCATTTCGACCGTCTGGTGATTGAGTGTACCGGCATGGCCGACCCCGGCCCGATTATTCAGACCTTTTTCTCCCATGACGTGATTTGCCAGCGCTACCTGCTGGACGGCGTGATTTCGCTGGTCGATGCGGTACACGCCGACGAGCAGATGAACCAGTTCACCATCGCCCAGTCGCAGGTCGGTTATGCCGACCGCATCCTGCTGACCAAAACCGACGTGGCGGGAGTTAGCGAAAAACTGCGTGAACGCTTAGCGCGCATCAACGCCCGCGCCCCGGTTTACACCGTCACGCACGGCGATATCGACCTCTCCTTGTTGTTCGACACCAACGGCTTTATGCTGGAGGAGAACGTGGTCAGCGCCACACCGCGCTTCCACTTTATCGCCGACAAACAAAACGATATCTCATCAATTGTGGTGGAGCTGGATTATCCGGTAGACATCAGCGACGTTTCCCGCGTCATGGAAAACCTGCTGCTGGAGTCCGCCGAGAAACTGTTGCGCTACAAAGGAATGCTATGGATTGAAGGCGAACCGAACCGCCTGCTGTTCCAGGGCGTCCAGCGCCTGTACAGCGCCGACTGGGACCGCCCGTGGGGCGACGAACAGCCGCACAGCACGCTGGTGTTTATCGGCATTCAACTGCCGGAAGATGAGATCAGAGCCGCGTTTGCGGGGTTGAAGAAGTAATGCGTATCAGGGCCATCACGGGATGATGGCCCCTGCTGAGCTGATAAGAAACACCCCATTCGCCGTTGTCGTACTCTTCCCATCACCAGCACACCACCACATAAGGATAAATACAAGCTACCTTAACCACGAGGGTATATTATATTCCGGCAAAGGTTCTACAATATAAGAATCTCTCCTGTCACTCCCTTTTTTGCAGGTAAGCTCATAGAACCCCCATTTTTCATTTTTATCTGAATAAAAGACAGTATATTTATTAGTATTAAAACCAAAATACTTTTCGTTTTTATTCTTAATTTTTAGCTCACCACATTTTGCTTCATCACGCCATTCATAGTTGATGGTCTTTTTTAGCACAAAATAAGCGGCATCACCGATCAGCATAGGAACAAGCAGAAACAAAAATATTGACATGATAAAGGCACCCGTTAATGTAAAGATTCGATACCCTTTTGCTTTATCACCGTAACGCAAAAATAGCCCATAGCAAATAGGTTGTGATAACCACAAGAAAAACATAAGAAATGCGGTGGCTTTCCAACAATATTCTAACCACGGAGAAGAGGATAGCGCCAGATTACTAATTTGCCAGAAAATGCTGGCAGAGTAACTACTAGTAAAAGCAAAAATACCTGAAAATGCGGTAACAGCCAGGCCGATTATCTTAAGGGTTTTTGCTGTATTATTTCTGGCAAGATCTAAAACAGTCAAAATGCTACTAATGAGGATAGAGACTGAAAATAAAATTGCTAACCAATACGTTATGGTGTTAACAAACACATTAGCAGACAACAACAAAAGCAAAAAAATTGACCATGCAGTTAGCGATAGAATACCAGCAAACCGAGTCAATAAATAGTTATTGTCTGTACGTATAAAGAAACTAATATATTCCCTGACTCGATTTTCTTGAGTACAAGAGAATATCAGAATAGATATAAAAAGAAATGCAACCAGGTAACTTTTTAAAGGAAACTTATAGGGAATTAAATAGATTGCGATCATGCCGTAGACAACCACCGCAGAGTCTAATTTTTTCTGTTTAAAATGTTTAAGAAAGGATCTCCAAATATTAATAACTTCCATATTAAAACCTTATATGTTGGGTACAGAATTCACGAATTCATCTAAAACAGAGACTTAACACCAATAATGCACATAGCGTGTAATGATTTCATCTGATTTTTTGTGTAGAATTCGCGCATCGCTATTTGATGAGAATCCCCAATGGCTGACCTGAACCTGAGTACCCTGACGGAAGCAGACATCATCACCAAACGCGTTATGCCCGCCATCCTTGATGCTGGCTGGAACGACACAACGCAAATCAGACAAGAGGTCAAACTCCGGGACGGTAAGGTCATTGTGCGCGGCAAAGTCGCGGCGCGCAGAACGGTGAAATCTGCCGATATCGTGCTGTATCACAAATTAAACATGCCACTGGCGGTGATCGAAGCCAAAGCCAATAAACATGAAATCGGCAAAGGCATGCAGCAGGCACTGGGTTATGCCCACCTGCTGGACGTTCCCTTTGCGTTTGCTTCTAACGGCGATGGCTTTATCTTCCACGATAAAACGGCAATCGGCGCGATTGAGCGAGAAATTACCCTCGACGAATTCCCAACGCCTGACGAATTGTGGCAAAAATACTGCGTCTGGAAAGGTTACACCGAAACTCAGCTTCCGGTTATTACCCAGGACTACTACGATGACGGCAGTGGCAAAGCGCCGCGCTACTATCAGCTACAGGCCATCAATAAAACGATTGAAGCGGTCTCTGCCGGGCAGAACCGCGTTCTGCTGGTGATGGCGACCGGAACGGGGAAAACCTACACCGCCTTCCAGATTATCTGGCGCTTATGGAAAGCGAAAAGTAAGAAGCGGATCCTGTTTCTCGCCGATCGCAACATTCTGGTTGATCAGACCAAAAACAACGACTTCCTGCCGTTTGGCACGGCGATGACTAAGGTCACCGGGCGCACCATCGACCCGGCATTTGAAATCCATCTCGCGCTGTACCAGGCCATCACCGGCCCGGAAGAAGATCAAAAAGCCTTTAAACAGGTGGCCCCGGATTTCTTCGACCTGATTGTGATCGACGAATGCCATCGCGGCAGCGCCTCGGAAGACAGCGCGTGGCGCGAAATCCTCGACTATTTCAGCGCCGCCACGCAGATTGGCCTAACCGCCACGCCGAAAGAGACTCATGAAGTCTCCAGCACCGATTACTTCGGCGACCCGGTGTATATCTACTCGCTCAAAGAAGGCATCGAGGACGGCTTCCTTGCCCCTTATAAAGTGGTGCGCGTCGATATCGACGTCGATCTCCAGGGCTGGCGCCCGACCAAAGGCCAGGCGGATAAAAACGGCGAGCTGATTGACGACCGCATCTACAACCAGAAAGATTTTGATCGCACGATGGTGATTGATGAGCGCACCGAACTGGTGGCCAAAACCATTACCGATTACCTCAAACGCACCAACCCGATGGATAAAACCATCATCTTTTGTAACGACATCGATCACGCGGAGCGAATGCGCCGCGCGCTGGTCAATCTCAACCCGGAACAGGTGAAAAAGAACGACAAGTACGTGATGAAAATCACCGGCGATGACGACATCGGCAAAGCCCAACTGGATAACTTTATTAACCCCAAAAAAGCCTATCCGGTTATAGCCACCACCTCCGAACTGATGACCACCGGCGTGGATGCCAAAACCTGCAAACTGGTGGTGCTGGACCAAAACATTCAGTCGATGACTAAATTCAAGCAGATCATCGGTCGCGGCACCCGCATCGATGAACGCTACGGCAAGCTATGGTTCACCATCCTCGACTTCAAAAAGGCCACCGAACTGTTCGCCGACGAACGCTTCGACGGCATCCCGGAAAAGGTGATGGATACCACGCCGGAAGATATCGCCGACCCGGAGTCTGATTTTGAAGAGCAGTTCGACGAGCACGAGGAAGAAGCCGAAGACGACATCATCGGTGCCAATGAAGATCCCGCGCCGTATACCGTCACCGGTTCAGATGATGTCGGCCCGCTGCCGGAAGACGACGAGAACAAAGTGCGGAAGTTCCACGTCAACGGCGTGGCCGTCGGCGTGATCGCCCAGCGCGTGCAGTATTACGATGCCGACGGCAAGCTGGTCACCGAATCCTTTAAAGACTACACCCGCAAAACGCTGCTCAAAGAGTACGCCTCGCTGGATGATTTCACCCGCAAATGGCTGGACGCTGAGCGCAAAGAGGCCATCATCAAGGAACTGGAACAACAAGGCATCATCTGGGAAGTGCTGGCGGAAGAGGTCGGTAAAGACCTCGACCCGTTCGACATGCTGTGCCACGTGGTGTATGGTCAGCCGCCGTTAACCCGCAAAGAGCGGGCGGAGAACGTGCGTAAGCGCAACTATTTCACCAAATACTCCGACGCCGCGCAGGCGGTGCTGAATACGCTGCTGGATAAATACGCCGACGCGGGCGTGCAGGAGATAGAGAGTATTCAGGTGCTGAAGCTCAAGCCGTTCGACAGCATGGGTACGCTGCCGGAGATCATTAAAAGCGGATTCGGCGACCGTAACGGGTATAATCAGGCCATCAGCGAGCTGGAGAGCGAAATCTACCACTTACCGCCCCGCTCCGCGTAACCACTCCCCCTTTTGCGCCTTCTGCTGCCACCGCGTAGCAGAAGGCCTTATTGTTAATGAAACATGGAACACATCATGTCAATCAGCTCGGTTATCAAATCATTACAGGACATTATGCGCAAAGACGCCGGCGTGGACGGCGATGCGCAGCGCCTCGGCCAGCTCTCCTGGCTGCTGTTTCTGAAAATCTTTGACGCCCAGGAAGAGGCGCTGGAACTGGAGCAGGATAACTATCAGTACCCGATCCCACAGCGCTACCTGTGGCGCACCTGGGCGGCGAACGCCGAGGGCATTACCGGCGATTCCCTGCTGGAATTCGTCAACGACGACCTGTTCCCGACACTGAAAAACCTCACCGCCCCCATCGATAAAAATCCGCGCGGCTTTGTGGTCAGACAGGCGTTCAGCGATGCCTATAACTACATGAAAAACGGCACCCTGCTGCGTCAGGTGATCAACAAACTCAACGAAATCGACTTCACCAGCGCCAGCGAACGTCACCTGTTCGGCGACATTTACGAACAGATCCTCAAAGATCTGCAATCGGCGGGCAATGCCGGTGAGTTTTATACCCCGCGCGCCGTCACCCGCTTTATGGTCGATCGCGTTGATCCGAAGCTCGGCGAGTCAATTATGGACCCGGCCTGCGGCACCGGCGGCTTCCTCGCCTGCGCGTTCGATCACGTAAAAAACAACTACGTGAAGAGCGTAGCCGATCACCAGACGCTGCAACAGCAGATCCACGGCGTGGAGAAAAAGCAGCTCCCGCACCTGCTGGCGACCACCAATATGCTGCTGCACGGCATCGAAGTGCCAGTGAAAATTCGTCACGACAACACCCTCAACAAGCCACTGTCGTCGTGGGATGAACAGCTGGATGTGATTGTCACCAACCCGCCGTTCGGCGGCACCGAAGAAGACGGCATTGAGAAGAACTTCCCGGCAGAGATGCAGACCCGCGAAACGGCGGATCTGTTCCTGCAATTGATCGTTGAAGTGCTGGCGAAAAACGGCCGCGCAGCGGTGGTGCTGCCGGACGGTACGCTGTTTGGCGAAGGCGTGAAAACCAAGATCAAAAAGCTGCTCACCGAGGAGTGCAACCTGCACACCATCGTACGTCTGCCGAACGGCGTGTTTAACCCGTACACCGGGATCAAAACCAACCTGCTGTTCTTTACCAAAGGCCAGCCGACCAAAGACATCTGGTTCTACGAGCATCCGTACCCGGCGGGCGTGAAGAACTACAGCAAAACCAAGCCGATGAAGTTTGAAGAATTCCAGGCCGAGATCGACTGGTGGGGCAACGAGGCCGACGGCTTCGCCAGCCGCGTCGAAAACGAGCAGGCGTGGAAGGTCAGCATCGATGAGGTGATTGCCCGCAACTTTAACCTCGATATCAAGAACCCCCACCAGGCGGAAACCGTCAGTCACGATCCGGATGAACTGCTGGCGCAGTACGCCAAGCAGCAGGAAGCGATTCAGACCCTACGCCACCAGCTGCGCGATATCCTCGGCGCGGCGCTCTCCGGCAAGGAGGCCAACTGATGGCGGTGGAAAAACTGATTGTCGACCATATCGATACCTGGACCACGGCGCTGCAAACCCGCTCCACGGCCGGGCGCGGCAGTTCGGGTAAGATTGACCTGTACGGCATCAAGAAGCTGCGCGAGCTGATTCTGGAGCTGGCGGTGCGCGGCAAGCTGGTGCCGCAGGATCCGAACGATGAGCCAGCGTCGGTGCTGCTGGAGCGTATTGCGACGGAAAAAGCCGAGCTGGTGAAGCTGGGGAAAATTAAGAAACCCAAGCCGCTGCCGGAGATTAGCGAGGAGGAGAAACCGTTTGAGCTACCGGTGGGGTGGGAATGGGTGCGGCTGGGAACCTTATTTAACTCAATCCAGAGTGGAGGAACTCCAAGCAAAATCAACCCTGCATTTTGGGGAGGGGATATACCTTGGGCCAGCGTAAAAGACCTAGGCTCTTCGCAATATATTTCGAAAACCCAAGACTATATTACAGAGGCAGGTTTGTTATCTGGTAGTAAATTAGCTGATTCTGGAGATGTATTAATTTGCACTCGTATGGGATTAGGAAAGATTGCTATTGCTTCTTGCCCAATAGCATTTAACCAAGATTTAAAATCGGTAAAGCTCACAAGTAATATTATTCCTGATTTTTTCTTTAATACCTATTCCACTGTAAAAATAAAAGGTACAGGCACAACAGTAGAAGGAATCAAGCAAGAACAATTGGTGAATTACATCACGGGATTCCCTCCATTTAATGAACAAAATAAAATTGTTGTTAAAGTTAAGGAGTTGATGTCCCTCTGTGACCAACTGGAACAGCACTCCCTGACCAGTCTGGACGCTCATCAACAGCTGGTTGAAACCCTGCTAACCACACTCACCGACAGCCAGAACGCCGATGAACTGGCCGAAAACTGGGCGCGTATCAGCGAGCATTTCGACACGTTTTTTACCACCGAAGCCAGCATTGACGCCTTAAAACAGACCATTCTGCAACTGGCAGTGATGGGCAAAATAACAACTCCGAAAATATCTCCCTCTACAAAGAACAAAAATACAACCGCACAAAACAACTCTATCTTCAGTGACCTAATGCAATATATTCCAGCACATTGGAATCTTTGTACCTTGGATCAGATATCAGCAGCTATCATAGATTGTCCACATTCGACACCTAAATGGACAGAACAAGGTTTTATTTGTGTAAGAACAAACCAATTTAAACCAGGATATCTAGATTTAAATAATTCAAGATACGTCAGCGAACAAACTTATATTGAACGAACCCAACGTTTAGAACCATCGTATGGTGACATACTTTATAGCAGGGAAGGTGGAATATTAGGGGTCGCATGCCGAGTTCCCGAAAAAATTAAGATTTGTTTAGGGCAAAGGATGATGTTGATTAGACCTAAGGAGAATATTTCTTCTGAGTATCTTGAGATTGTATTAAACAGCCCTTTAATTACGTCTTTGGCTCAAAAAATGACTACTGGCGGAGCTGCTCCAAGAATTAATGTTTCAACTGTAAAAGGATATCCCATTCCTTACCCTCCACTTGAAGAGCAGAATCAGATAATTGAAAAGATCAATGAACTGAATGGAGTTTGTGAACAATTAAGATCACACATTCAATCCGCCCAACAAACCCAGCTCCACCTGGCCGACGCCCTCACCGAGGCCGCCATAAATTAACCCTTCCCCAGAAACCAATAAAGCGGCTAAATAGCCGCTTTATTCCCATCACCAAAAATAATCTATCCCCGCATCCACGCCATTATTTTCATTCATTTTCAGCTGGACTTTCCTTCTATTCCCTGATGATATGTACAGGTACTTTTCGCAAGGCGCCCGTGCTGCAACACGAGCGCCTCGCTAATCACAATCACTATTTACAGAGAATAGCCATCATGACTACCCCGCATTCTATTGCAGAATTCACCGATCCAGAAGTCTCCCCGGCAAATAATCGTCTGGGCACCGTCACTTATGCGAGTCGTTATCCGGATTACACGCATGTTCCGGCAATTATTATGAAAGGCCAGTGGCTGGAAACCGCCGGTTTCGCCACCGGCTGCAAATTCGATGTCAGAGTGATGCCCAGTTGCATTGTATTAACGGCAAAGCTACCGGAGCCGGAAGAACCGGCGTTATTACAGTCGCTGCGTCGGGTGTGCAAGCTGTCCGCGCGTAAGCAACAGCAGGTGCAGGAGTTTATCGACGTAATTTCGGCGAAGCCTGCCAGGCAGAAATAGCCGCCCGGATGCCCGGCGGCGCTGCGCTTACCGGGCCTACAAATCAACTACGTAGGCCGGATAAGGCGAAGCCGCCATCCGGCACTCACTCCCCCTCCCCCCACTCACTCAGTAATCACAAACCGCGTCGCAGCAAAGCAGTTGAGGATGCGGTGGACCAGAAACACCATCGTCAGCGTCGCCACCAGCGCGACGGTGACTGAGGTGATGCGGTACAGATCGCTGAACACCAGATCGCTGTCCGGGTGCAGGTTCTGGCCGAACATAATGCCGATGGTGGTGATACTGGCAAAACCGACGCCCGCGCCAACCTTTTCCATCACATGCAGACGAGCGCTGAAGCCTAGCCCGAGGCCGATCAGCGGCATCATCAGTAGCATATGGTTGCTGAAGTCATAAATGAGCAGTTGCACCAGCAGAATATACAGGCAGGCCAGCACCACGCCGACGACGCGCCAGATAGAGCTGATCACCGCGCCACGATAATGCATCGGAAACAAAATCAAAATTCCCGCCATCAGCGCCGACAGCGAATCGCTCAAATCGCAGATCTGGAAAATCACAAAGATCATCGTCGCCACGGTGCCGGAAAGCAACGACTCATGGCGAATACGGGCATCATCTTTCTCAATACGCGGCGGCGGCTGACGCAGTTCGACATCCGGGATCAGATAGTGCAGCAGCGCGCTCAGGGCTACCGCCATCACGCAGGCCTCCATATTGGAGAACATCAGCGTGTGCCAGTTGGTGCCAGGGTAACTCATAAAGTTGAGCATCGTGCTCTGGCACACCACGCCCATCGAACCGAGCAAAAACAGCGGCCCCTTGCTCATAAAACGAAAGCGCATCACGTACAGGCCAAACACCACCAGCGTCATAATTACCGGCCACTGTGAGAGATAGCCGACAATCAACACCATTTCAACGCAGTTCACCGCTGCGCTGAATACAAACTGACGAGCCACATGGCGGTTAAACACCGGCACCAGCGACAACAGCATCAGCGGATAAACCACAAAAAACACGCCGTACTGCACGTTGTAGAAGGTCGAGATACTCAGTGCTATCGTCCCGGCAACGGAAATACGCACGGTCTGGCGAAAATCATTGGCGGTGTAGACAATATTCCCGTGCGGCGTAAAGACGTGGGCCAGGGTGTTAATAGACATAGTGAAGCCAGCTTACCAGGTGGATCTGCGCCCCTGCAAAGGTGCGGGCAAACATCCCCTCGCTGTTATACAACTGCACCGTAGCGCGAGCGCCGGTCGGCAGGGGGTTCTCCAGCGGGGTATCCAACGCAACGTGAATGCGCATACGCTGGGCATCGCGCACCCAGCGCGTCGACTGTTCCGGCTGCGACAGCTGTCCGTTAACCGCTTCCTGCCCGGCCAGAATCCCGGCGTCGCTGCTGGTCACATGCGCAGGAAACACTTTGCCCGGCATGGCGTCAAACACCACTGCGGCATCGGTATTTACGCGGGTGTGACGCAGGCTTTTCTCACGAAAATCGGCCACAATATCGGTCTGGTTACTGACCAGCGCCATCAAAGGCGTAGCGGCGGTGGCGTAAAGCCCAGGGTTGAGCTGGAGATTGCTCACCGTCCCGTCGGTTTCCGCCCGCACCTTCGTCCAGCCCAGGTTCAGCTGTGCCTCTTCCAGCGCATTGCGGTATTTTTGCAGCGTCACATTGCGACTGTCGTCGCGTTCACCACGCTGGATCAGCAGGTTCTGGATACTGGCATTCAGCGCAGCCACCGACTGCTCGCTGGTCTGCCAGGTGGTGCGCACTTTATCCAGCTCCGACTGCGAAACATTCTGCATCGCGCTCAGCCGCTGATAGCGGTCAAACGTGAGCTTATCGTTGCGGGCAGTGTATTGCGCGGTGCGCAGGTTGGCGCGCGCAGAGGCGATCTGCGCATCCAGCTGTTGGTTGCTCAGCTTCGCCTGCTCAAAGGCAATCTGTGCGGCCTCAACTTTATTGATAAACGGCGTTGGGTCCAGTTCATACAACAGGTCGCCCTTTTTCACCTGGCTATTGTTGCGTACGTAGACGTGAGAGACATAGCCGGAGACGCGCGAGGAGACCGGCGTCACCACGCGCATCACGGTGGAATCCGGCGTCAGCGGGATCCAGATATCGGCAACAATAAACCAGGCGAATATTGCAAGGAAAGCGGCAATACTCACCCTTACCCAACGGGCAAATTTTTGTTCTGGGGTCATCATAGTTTTTTAGAGTTAATTATCTTCTTCGCGGATTAACCGCAGATTGCAGGCGATTTGATTTAATGTGGCGCTGAAGGCGGCAAGTTCCGCTTCCGGGATAGTGCGGGTGACGCGTTGCTGATAGGTCTCAATCACCCGGTTCAGTTCTTCCAGCCTTGAACGGCCTTGCGCTGTCAGCGTCAGCAGGCGAATGCGTTTGTCATATGGCGATGTTGAACGCACCAGATAGCCCTGTTTTTCCAGTTGCGTGAGGGTACGCATCAGCGGTGGCAGCTCAATGCCCTGCACCTCCGCCAGTTCGCTGACCGAGACGTTGTCTCCCAACTGATGCAGTTGCATCAGCACCGTCCAGCTTGACTGCGTCAGGCCGGTATCGGTGATGGCAGCATCAATAATTGCACGCCACTGGCGTACCACCATTGCCATGCGCATCCCCATCGGACGACGGGCAAACAGCTCATCTTCAGTCATCTCTCTTTCCCCTCTTAGCAGATGGGAAAATAATACTTATCAGGATAAGTATCAAGAAACAGCTGATAAGGAAGCATCAATTGATAAATTACATGAATGTAAAAAAGGCCGGACTGAATACAGCCCAGCCTCTGTGGTGTTACGGGGGATCACTCAATCTGATCCCGTCGCAGCCCCACATCCTTTAACTGTTCATCGTTCATGCGTTGCAATACGCGCTGCGTCTGCGCCCGCAGTCGCCACCTTTTTATTGCCCGCCAGATCTGAACAAAACCAATAAACGGCTGTTTTGCGCGATTCTCGTGAAATTCCATACTCCACCTCCCCACCAGGTCAGAGGCTTTATCTTCCCGGATTTTCACCACCACAATACAGATTCAAAAAATACTTTTCTTTGCCATACAGATTGGCTAAAACGGTATCTGAACGCGATTTCGACCACCGTTCTGTACTGGTTTTTCCATCTGTATGGCAAGAGTGAGGAATACAGCATGACGCGTTACCAACATCTGGCTAATCTGCTGGCCGAGCGTATTGAGCAAGGGCTGTATCGCCACGGGGAAAAATTGCCCTCGGTGCGTAGCCTGAGTCAGGAGCATGGGGTGAGCATCAGTACCGTACAGCAGGCATATCAGACGCTGGAGACGTTGCAGCTCATCACTCCACAGCCGCGTTCCGGCTACTTTGTCGCCCCGCGCAAGGCGCAACCGCCGGTGCCGCTGATGTCACGCCCGGTACAGCGGCCGGTAGAGATCACCCAGTGGGATCAGGTGCTGGACATGTTGGAAGGGCACAACGACAAATCAATCATTCCTTTCAGCAGCGGCGTCCCCGATATCCATCAACCCAGCCTGAAGCCGCTCTGGCGCGAGCTAAGCCGCGTGGCGCAACATAACCTGGGGGCGGTGCTGGGCTACGATGAACTGGCCGGATACCGCGAACTGCGGGAACAGATCGCCCGCCTGATGCTTGACAGCGGTTCGGTCGTCAGCGCTGATGATATCGTTATCACCAACGGTAGCCAGAGCGGTTTGTCGCTGGCGCTGCTGACCGTCTGCCAGGCGGGTGATATTGTCGCCGTCGAATCCCCCGCCTATTACGGCACCATGCAGCTCCTGCGCGGCTTAGGAATAAAAGTCATTGAAATCCCGACCGACCCAGATACCGGTATCAGTATTGAAGCACTGGAACTGGCGCTGGATCAGTGGCCGATTAAAGGGGTTATCCTCGTACCAAACTGCAATAATCCCCTTGGGTTTATTATGCCGGACGCACGCAAACGGGCAGTGCTCAGCCTCGCGCAGCGCCACGATATTGTGATTTTTGAAGATGACGTGTATGGCGAGCTGGCGACGGATTACCCGCGCCCCCGCACCATCCACTCCTGGGATATCGATGGTCGGGTGCTATTGTGCAGTTCGTTTACCAAATCCGTCGCGCCGGGCCTGCGCGTGGGCTGGGTCGCTCCGGGTCGTTACCACGATCGTCTGCTGCATATGAAATACGCCGTCATCGGCACCAACGTTCCCGCCACGCAGCTGGCGGCGGCCACCTTCGTCCGCGAGGGCCACTATCACCGTCATGTCCGGCGAATGCGCCAAATCTACCAGCGCAACATGGAGATCTATACCTGCTGGGTACGCGAATATTTTCCCTGCGGGATCTGCGTCACCCGACCAAAAGGCGGCTTTATGCTATGGGTCGAGCTGCCGGAGCATATCGATATGGTCTGCGTCGCCAGACAGCTATGCCGCCTGAAAATCCAGGTCGCGCCGGGGTCACTGTTTTCCGCCTCCGGGAAGTATCGCAACTGCGTGCGCATCAACTGTGCGTTACCGCCGAACGAGAAACATCGTGAAGTGATGCAAAAACTTGGAGAGGCGGTGAAGGTGGCGATGGAGTAAGCCCGCCCGGCAGAACGGCGTTTACCGGGCCAGTGATGCGCTGGCGGATATGTTTTTGTATCAACTCCAGCAAGGCAATACGCCGATGTTGCATGATCTCACTATCCGGCGTCACCTTACCTTGTCAGGATGCCAACGACATTCGGTATTATGCGTTGCTGCGAGGCGCTATCAACGATAAATTCACCTTTCTGCAAGGCGTACATTTTTTCTGAATACGCCACGCAGAAATGTTTCACTGTACCCGTTCAGGGTTTTCTCCGACATGGAGTGCGATTTATATGCAACGGATACGTCAATTCTTCTCCCGGCGCGCGACAACGCTATTTTTCCCGATGGCGCTGATTCTGTACGACTTTGCCGCCTATCTGTCGACGGATTTGATTCAGCCGGGCATCATCCATGTCGTGCATGATTTCAATGCCGATGTCAGTCTGGCTCCGGCATCCGTCAGTCTCTATCTGGCCGGAGGGATGGCATTGCAGTGGTTGCTCGGCCCGCTTTCCGACCGGATTGGCCGCCGACCGGTGCTGATTACGGGCGCGCTTATTTTCACCGTTGCCTGCGCCGCCACGCTCCTTACAACGTCGATGACGCAGTTTCTGGTCGCGCGTTTCATTCAGGGCACCAGCATCTGTTTTATCGCCACGGTCGGTTACGTTACCGTGCAGGAAGCCTTCGGCCAAACCAAAGCCATAAAACTGATGGCGATCATCACCTCAATAGTCCTGGTTGCGCCGGTTATCGGCCCGCTCTCAGGCGCTGCGCTAATGCACTTTGTTCACTGGAAAGCCCTGTTCGGCATTATTGCGCTGATGGGGCTGATCGCCCTGTGCGGCCTGGCGCTGGCGATGCCAGAGACGGTACAACGCGGCGCGGCGCCGTTTAGCATTCCCGCCGTCCTCCGCGATTTTCGCCACGTCTTTCACAACCGGATTTTCCTCTTCGGCGCCGCAACGCTTTCGCTGAGCTACATCCCGCTAATGAGTTGGGTGGCGGTCTCGCCAGTAATCTTAATCGACGCGGGCGGCATGACCACCGCGCAGTTCGCCTGGGCGCAGGTGCCGGTGTTTGGCGCGGTAATCATCGCCAATATGATGGTCGCTCGGGTGGTGAAAGATCCCGGCGATCCGCGTTTTATCTGGCGCGCGCCGCCGATACAGCTTGTCGGTCTGGCCATCCTGATCGCAGGAAATCTGCTGTGGCCTCATGTCTGGCTGTGGTCAGTGCTGGGCACCAGTCTGTACGCTTTCGGGATCGGGATGATTTTCTCGACGTTGTTCCGCTTTACGCTGTTTTCCAACACTCTGCCTAAAGGCACCGTCTCAGCGTCGCTGAATATCGTCATCCTGACAGTCATGGCCGTCGCTATCGAAGTCGGACGCGGGCTGTGGTTTAACGGCGGCAAGATTCCGTTTCATCTGTTGGCGGTGGTGGCAGGAATTGCGGCGGTGTTCACATTGAAAGGGCTATTACAGCGCGTGCGTCAGTATGAGGTGACTGAACTGGCAACTGAGAAATAAACTCATGCCTGATGGCGCTACGCTTATCTGCGCCGACAGCAGGCCCCGCTATACGGGGCCTGCTTTTTTAAGCGATACGCGCAAACCCGGCGTCCAGGTCTGCGATAAGATCGCCCACATCTTCCAGCCCGATATGCACCCTGACCAGCGTGCCGCTGAAATCAACATCGCCAGCAGGACGGATACTGTTCAGTTCTTCCGGTTGGTTCGCCAGAATCAACGACTCAAATCCGCCCCATGAGTAGGCCATATGGAACAGCGAGAAGTTATCGAGGAAATTTGCCATCTGCTCATCGGTCAGCCGCTTTTTCAGCACGAATGAAAACAGGCCAGAGCTACCGGAAAAGTCACGCCGGAAGTACTCATGTCCAGGGCACTCCGGCAGCGCCGGGTGGTTCACTCGCGCCACTTCCGGGCGAGCCGACAGCCAGCGGGCAATCTGAATACTGCTCTCCTGGTGCTGCTTCAGGCGAACTAACAGCGTGCGTAAACCGCGGCTGCCGTTATAAGCAGTATCAGCATCCAGCGTCTGCCCCATCAGATAAGAGTTCTCCCGCAGACGATCCCAGCAGCGGGCGTTAGACACTGCTGTTCCCAGCATACCGTCGGAATGGCCGATGGTGTATTTAGTACCCGCCTGAATTGAAATGTCCACGCCGTAGTCGAGCGCCTTAAACAGCACGCCGGCCGCCCAGGTATTGTCGATCATAATGACAATCTCCGGGTTCACCGCACGGATCGCCTTCACCATGCCCGGTACATCCTGAACTTCCATAGTGATGGAACTGGGTGATTCGAGGAACACCACTTTGGTCTCCGGGCGGATCAAATCGACAATGCCCGCGCCAATCAGCGGATCGTAATACGTCGTTGATACATCAAACTTGCTCAGAATCTTATTGCAAAAGTCCTGCGTGGGTTCATAGGCCGCACCGGTCATCAGGAGATGATCGCCGCCCTTCACAAAGGCGAGAATCGCATTCGTCACCGCCGCTGCGCCGCAAGGATAGAGCGCACAGCCAACGCCGCCTTCCAGCTCACTCATCGCCTTCTGAAACGCGAAGTGGGTATAAGTACCACGGCGACCATAGAACAGCTCGCCGTTCGCACGATTGGCCGTCGCAAATTTTTTGTCCTTCACGGTATCAAACACCAGTGAAGAAGCGCGCTGGATCACCGGGTTCACCGCTCCCTGGGTATAACGTTTGTCGCGTCCGGCGATAATTAACTGCGTGTCGAGCTTAACTGAATCTTTCATAACGTCTCCTGTTACATCCTTAATCCATGCGGAAAGCCGGGACTACTGCGTCCGTGGTGTTGATATCAGCGTTCACCGGTTTCTTTCCGGCGAAGCGCTCCACAATCTGCGCCGCGTTCAAATCATGAATTACGTTGATAAGCGTTGCTGGCGCATCCGTAATCGTGCCCAGCACCACCAGCATTGGAATGGCCTCCATCGGCAACCCCAGCGTGGTGACAATAAAGATCTCACCGAGGAATGCGCCGCCAGGGACGCCGCCGACGATAATCGCCGAAAGTACGGCAATCAGCATCGTCAGGAAGAACGTTTCGGTGGTGAACTCCATGCCTAAAACGGAATAGATAAAAACAATCTTCAGTGCGGCAATCATCGCCACGCCGCCCTTATTGAGGTTAACCAGCAGCGGGATGGAGACATCAACGATTTCCGGGTTAATGCCCATCGCCTTACCCGCACGCAGAGTCACCGGCAGCGTGCCGAGCGAGGAACACGTCCCCAGCGCGGTCACCGAAGGTTCAATGGCGTTACGCCAGAAGGCCTTCACCGCAGGTAGCCCGCCGCCAATGTAAGAGTAAAGAACAGAACCGAAGATGTAGTAAACCAGCGTAGCAACCATGAACAGGCCGATAGCCCGGGCAAAGGTCAGCAACAGGCCGGAGTCCTGACTGGCCATCGTCGCAGCGAAGTAACAGCCGAGGCCGATGGGAGCCACCTTCATGATGATCGCCACAATCTTCATGATCACCGTGTTGGCGTCTTCCAGCAGTGAGGCGATACGTTTGCCCGCCTGTTCTGACTGCCCAATGGCGATCCCGGCGATAATCGCCATCACGATCAGCGCCAGAATATTCGATTTAGAAAACAGTCCGATAAAGTCGCTGGTGGTGATCATACTGACAAAATCCATCTTGCCGCTGCCCGCCTGCACGGATTGCGAAAGATCGATAGTCACCCCCTGCGCCGGGTTATACCAGAGCGCGAGCGCCACAATTCCGGCGGCCGGAATAAAAGCCATCGCGATAGAGACGATAAAGATAATCGCCATAATGCGTCCCAGACGTTTCAGATCGGTCATGCTGGCGATAGAAGACATTACGCTGATCCCCACCAGCGGAACGATAATCATAAATAACAGGTTCAGGAAAATCTGACCTATCGGCTGGAGTTGACTTGCAAACGTCGGAGCATAAATACCTAATAAGCCGCCGACAACCAGAGCGAGTAATAAAATAAGTGAAGATCTGTAGGGTTCGAGTCGTGACCACATAACAGGCACCTTTTAATTTAAATTATATTAAATGAGATTAAATTCACAATTTTTCGCGTTCTTTCTTTTGCCTCCTGTTTAATTTGTGACATAACTCACTTAAGTTGTTATTTTTTCATTTTGTCAGCAAGTTATTTCCTGTGATTCAATAGTTGCATGTTTCAAACGCGAATGTAACGGCCTATTCGTACCGTTTTTGCAAATCACTTGTGAATAAAAGGAAACAATGAACACATCCATTTCCCTGAAGCATTTAGAGTTTTTTATCAAGATTGTGGATTGCGGTGGATTATCTGAAGCCGCTGCCCAGCTTAACGTGTCACCTTCAGCGGTAAGTAAAAGTCTGGCAGCAATGGAAGATACGCTGGGTACAACGTTAATTAAACGTACCACCCGCAGTATTACCCTGACCGATGCCGGGCAATATTTATTTAACCGTGCGACTAAATTACTCAACGAGTTTGATGAAACCTTAAATACCACTTCCGGTTATTATCACAGCCCACAAGGTGAATTACGCATAACCTGTTCAATTGCCTTTGGATATTCCCGATTAGTTAATCTGGTGGATAAATACCGTACTCAATATCCAGACGTGAATCTCTACATCGACCTCAACGATAATTTTGTGAATCTGAACGAAACGGATTTCGATATCGCTCTGCGCATCTCCACCGCGCCGCCGCAAAACTATGCCATGCGCAAGCTGGTGCCGATCCGCTGGGCGTGGTGCGCCTCCCCCGGCTATCTGGCGAAAAAAGGGATGCCGCAGCGTCGCGTCGAGCTGGTGAACCATGATTGCCTGGTCTATCCCGGACTCACCCCGGTGCTTAAAGTGGCGGACGAGCAGGAGCGCCTGCACCAGTTAAAGCTGCATATGCCGATCCAGGCCAACAGCAGTCTGGTATTGCTAAAATCGGTGCTGGAAGACCAGGGCGTGGCTTATCTGCCGACCTACCTGATTGGCGATCACATCCAGAAAGAGGAGATCACGCCGCTGATGCTCGACGGCACCATCACCTGCGAAACGCACGCCCTTTATGCGCTCTATTTCCCGAGTAAATACAGCAACCCGAAGGTGCGTTCGTTTATCGATTTTCTGGTGGCGGAACTGGGAACCTTGCCTGCATGGGATAACTGGATCCCGGGATGATCTTTTGCACGATCCCCCCGTCTGGCTCTATCCTTAACGCTATGAATAAAATTGCTGAACTCAAACGCGCCAAACGACTGGCGCTCTCGCTGCTGCTGATTGCCGCCGCCACGTTCATCACGACGCTTTTCCTGCCGCCAAATTTTTGGGTACTCGGCATTAAAGCCATTGCGGAAGCGGCAATGGTGGGCGCACTGGCGGACTGGTTCGCCGTCGTGGCGCTGTTTCGTCGGGTGCCGATCCCGTTTATCGCGCAGCATACCGCCATTATCCCGCGTAATAAGGATCGAATCGGCGAAAATCTTGGCCAGTTCGTGCAGGAGAAATTTCTTGATACCCAGTCGCTGGTCGCGCTCATTCGCCGTCATGAACCGGCCTTGCTGATCGGCAACTGGTTCAGTCAGCCGGATAACGCCCGGCGGGTTGGGATGCATTTGCTGCAAATCATGAGCGGTTTTCTCGAACTGACGGACGACGCACGTATTCAGCGCCTGCTCAAGCGGGCGGTACACAAAGCGATCGATAAAGTGGACTTCTCTGGCACCAGCGCGTTAATGCTGGAGAGCATGACCAAAAACGATCGTCATCAGGTACTGCTGGACACCCTGATCGCGCAGTTGATCGCCCTGCTTCAGCGCGACAGCTCACGCGCGTTTATCGCGCAGCAAATCGTGCGCTGGCTGGAGACGGAACATCCGCTAAAAGCAAAAATTTTACCGACCGAATGGCTGGGGGAACACAGCGCAGAACTGGTTTCCGATGCGGTGAATTCGCTGCTGGATGATATCAGCCACGACCAGGCGCACCAGATCCGCCACGCCTTCGATCGCGCCACCTTTAAGCTGATCGACAAACTCAAAAACGATCCAGAGATGGCCTCCCGGGCGGAAAGCATCAAAGCGTACCTGAAAGAAGATGAGGCGTTTAACCATTATCTTGGTGAACTCTGGGCTGATTTACGCCAGTGGCTGAAGGCAGATATTAACGCAGAGGGTTCCCGCGTGAAGCAGCGGATCGCCCATGCCGGGCAATGGTTCGGCGAAACGCTGGTGGCGGATGATGCCCTTCGCGCTTCGCTAAACGGCCATCTGGAACAGGCTGCGCACCGGGTCGCGCCGGAATTCGCCGCGTTTCTGACGCGCCACATCAGCGACACGGTAAAGAGCTGGGATGCCCACGATATGTCACGCCAGATAGAGCTGAACATCGGCAAAGATTTGCAGTTTATCCGCGTCAACGGCACGCTGGTCGGCGGCTCCATCGGGCTGGTGTTGTATCTGCTGTCGCAAATACCGTCCCTGCTGACGTTACCCAACTTTTAAGCAGATCAATAAACACCTGGTTTTTACAGGGTTATAATGCGTGGTCTTTTCATTGTCTCCCGTGTTACGGGGAAGGAAAACCATGTCGCTTATCACCGATCTACCCGCCATTTTTAACCAGTTCTCCGACGCCCGTCAGAAAGGCTTTCTCACCGTTATGGATCTTAAAGAACAGGGGATCCCGCTGGTCGGCACCTACTGCACGTTTATGCCGCAGGAGATCCCGATGGCGGCGGGCGCGGTTGTCGTTTCCCTGTGTTCAACGTCGGACGAAACCATCGAAGAAGCCGAAAAGGATCTGCCGCGCAACCTGTGTCCTCTGATCAAAAGCAGCTACGGCTTCGGCAAAACGGACAAATGCCCCTACTTTTATTTTTCCGATCTGGTGGTGGGCGAAACCACCTGCGACGGCAAAAAGAAAATGTACGAATACATGGCCGAATTTAAGGCCGTACACGTCATGCAACTGCCCAACAGCGCCAATGACGCCGCCTCCCGTGCGTTATGGAAAGCAGAGATCCTGCGTCTGCAACAGGCTGTGGAAACGCGTTTTGGCCGCCCTATCAGCGAAGCCGCCCTGCGCGACGCGATCGTATTGAAAAACCGCGAACGCCGCGCGCTGGCCAATTTCTACCGCGTCGGCCAGCTTAATCCTCCTGCTCTTAGCGGCAGCGATATTCTGAAAGTGGTGTACGGCGCGACGTTTCGTTTTGATAAAGAAGCGCTTATCGACGAGCTCAACGGCATGGCTGACCGCGTGCGCCAGGAGTGGCAGGACGGCAAGCGGCTGGACGCCCGCCCGCGTATTCTGATCACCGGCTGCCCGATTGGCGGCGCGGCAGAAAAAGTGGTACGCGCCATTGAAGAGAACGGCGGTTGGGTCGTCGGATTTGAAAACTGCACGGGGGCAAAAGCCACCGAACAGTGCGTTGAAGAGACGGGCGATGTCTATGACGCGCTGACCGACAAATACCTCGCAATTGGCTGTTCCTGCATTTCGCCCAACGACCAGCGGCTGACGTTGCTCAGCCAGATGGTAGAGGAGTATCAGGCGGACGGCGTCGTGGATGTGATTTTGCAGGCCTGTCATACCTATGCCGTTGAGTCTATGGCGATTAAGCGCCACGTACGCCAGCAGCACAACATCCCTTATATCGCCATCGAAACGGACTACTCCACTTCGGATATCGGGCAACTCAGCACCCGCGTCGCGGCCTTTATCGAAATGCTGTAAGGAGCGCCCGTGACGTATTCGATTGGCATTGATTCCGGCTCCACGGCGACAAAAGGCGTTTTGCTGGCGGAGGGCGTTATCACACGCCGTTTCCTCTGCCCCACGCCGTTTCGCCCCGCCGATGCTATCCACCAGGCGTGGGAAACGCTAAACGCAGGGCTGGACACGCGCCCGTTTCTGACGCTAACCGGCTACGGACGCCAGTTGGTTGATTTTGCCGATAAACAGGTGACGGAAATCTCCTGCCACGGGCTGGGGGCGCGCTTCCTGGCTCCTGAAACCCGCACGGTCATCGACATTGGCGGCCAGGACAGCAAGGTTATTCAACTGGATAACGACGGTAATCTCACCGACTTTCTGATGAATGATAAATGTGCCGCCGGAACCGGGCGTTTTCTGGAGGTGATTTCGCGCACCCTCGGCGCCAGCGTGGATCAACTGGATACGATCACCGACGGCGTTGAGCCTCATGCCATCACCAGCATGTGCACGGTTTTTGCCGAGTCTGAAGTGATCAGCCTGCGCTCTGCGGGCGTTGCGCCAGAAGCCATTCTTTCCGGCGTGATCAACGCGATGGCCAGACGTAGCGCTAATTTTATCGGCCGACTGTCTGCCGGAGGACCGTTGCTGTTTACCGGCGGCGTCAGCCACTGTGCGGCATTCGCGCGTATGCTGGAAAGACACGTTGCGATGCCGGTTTACACCCATCCTGACGCGCAGTTTGCCGGGGCCATTGGTGCGGCGCTGATTGGTCAACGCCAGAGAAAACGCGGATGATGGAATATCTGTTTTTATTTCATTCGACGGTGGGCGTCATTCAGACCCGCAAAGCGCTTCAGGCTGCGGGAATGACCTTTCGGGTGGCGGATATTCCGCGCCAGCTACGCGGCGGCTGCGGGTTATGTATTTACCTGAGCTGCCCCCCCGGCGAAGAAACGCGGTGGATTATCCCCGGTCATACCGAATCCATCTATCGCTGTGTGGATGATGGCTGGCACTGCGTAAAAACGATCGACGCCTGCTGAATTTCCCAACGCGTATACCTTGCCGGGCTCACACACACCCTCTATTTTTTACTTTTTATTATCATTTACACATGTAATATAACAAACACAAATTAACGCGCTAAGTGAGAGCAAGTATGGTTCAGGGCAATGCCGATTCAAACCGTCATGCCATCAGTACGGCACTCTTCGGCTTAATGGTACTGACGCTGGGAATGGGGATCGGACGTTTTCTGTATACCCCGATGCTACCGGTCCTGCTGTCGGAAGGTCAGTTTACCTTCGCGGCGCTTTCCTGGATTGCCAGCGCCAACTACGCGGGGTATCTGGCGGGCAGCCTGTTGTTCTCCTTCGGCGCCTTTCACCTCCCTTCTCGCTTACGGCCAATGCTGTTGACGTCGGCGGTAGCAACCGGAGGATTAATCCTTGCGATGGCGATATTTACACAACCTGCCATCGTGATGCTGATCCGTTTTCTGGCCGGGGTCGCCAGCGCCGGAATGATGATTTTTGGCTCGATGATCGTCCTGCAACATACCCGTCACCCGTTTGTGATTGCGTCGCTTTTCTCCGGCGTTGGCGCCGGTATCTTGCTGGGCAACGAGTATGTTATCGCCGGTTTACGCTATGCGCTTTCTTCCCATGCGCTGTGGTCAGGCGCTGCCGTTATCTCCGCCGTGTTACTGCTGCTCCTGGCGTTCCTTATCCCTGCCCGCGCCCACGCGTTGCCGCCCGCTCCTCCGGCGCCGACGCATCATCCGCTGATGCGCTGGTGGCAACTGGCGCTGCTATATGGCTTCGCCGGATTTGGCTACATCATCGTCGCCACCTATCTGCCGCTGATGGCGAAAAACGCGGGCTCGCCGCTACTCACCGCCCATCTCTGGTCACTGGTGGGACTGGCGATCGTTCCCGGTTGTTTTGGCTGGCTGTGGGCGGCAAAGCGCTGGGGCGTATTACAATGCCTGACGGCGAATCTGCTGATTCAGGGAGTCTGCGTCATACTCACGCTCGCCAGCGACGCACTGCCGCTTCTTATTATCAGCAGCATTGGTTTTGGCGCGACGTTCATGGGGACAACCTCGCTGGTGATGCCGCTGGCGCGGCAGCTGAGCGTGCCGGGGAATATCAATCTGTTGGGTCTTGTCACGCTTACCTACGGCATCGGTCAGATCGTCGGCCCACTGTTAACCAGCCTGCTAGGCAGCGGCACGGAGGCGATCGCCAGCGCAACGCTTTGCGGCGCTGCGGCCTTATTTTTCGGCGCCGTCATCAGCATGATTCAACTTGTTAAGCAGCGGCAGTTTACGCAAAAAAGAGAATGCTGAAGAGCGCTGATGGCAAGCAGAGTGAACAGGTTGCCCATTAACAACCCTGACATAGCAGGTTTACCCCTGCGCTTAACCGTGATACGGTCATTTTTATGAATAAACAGACTGCGATTCCCCAACGCCATAACCGCTGGTGGCTGCCTGACTAAAGGCGGCACGGTTCTGTTTTATCCCCGTATTAATAGCCGCCGAAAGGCGGCTATTGCGTTCCAGAGACGTCTTTCGGTTTTTTCACGTAAAGGAGTCTTTGATGAACACAAAACCCACCATTCTGACCGGCGATCGCCCTACGGGCACCCTGCACCTCGGGCACTACGTTGGCTCACTGCGCCAGCGCGTTGCCTTGCAGCATACCCATCAACAATTTGTGCTGATTGCTGACCTGCAAGGGCTGACCGATAACGGTACGAACCCGCAAAAGATCCGCGACAACATCCCGGAAGTGCTGGCGGATTATCTGGCTGCCGGAATCGACCCTGCACTCACCACGCTCTGCCTGCAATCCGCCTTACCTGCACTGGCGGAACTGACCATGCTGTATATGAATGTCGTCACTGTCGCCCGCGTAGAGCGTAATCCGACGGTGAAAAATGAAATTGCGCAGAAAGGCTTTACCCGCTCGTTACCGGTCGGATTTATGGTCTACCCCATCAGCCAGGCGGCGGATATCACCGAGTTTAAAGCGGAATATGTGCCCGTAGGAGACGATCAGTTGCCGATGATCGAGCAGACTAACGAAATCGTACACAAGATGAACAGCCTGTTGCCTGCCCCGCTGCTACGCCACTGTCAGGCGATTCTGAGCGACACCGGCCGCCTGCCCGGCATCGATGGCGGCGCTAAAATGTCAAAATCTCTCGGCAATACCCTGCAACTCTCCGCCAGTGAAGAGACGATCCACAAAGCGGTTAGCGCCATGTACACCGATCCTCACCACCTTAACGTCAGCGATCCGGGTCAGATCGAAGGAAATGTCGTGTTCACCTGGCTGGATGCCTTTCACCCGGACAAAACGAAAGTCGCGGCGATGAAAGCGCATTATCAGCAGGGCGGGCTTGGCGATCGCACCTGTAAAAACGAACTGGAAGCCTGTTTGCAGGAGTTGATTGCCCCAATGCGCGAGCGGCGGGCAACCTATATTCAGGATAAAGGCATGCTGATGCAGATACTGCAACAAGGCAGTGAACGGGCGCATGAGGTCACACAGACAACGCTACGGGAAGTGAAACGCGGGCTGGGATTGCCCGTACTATTTTAACGCTTGTCAACCCGGCGGCAAGGTTGCCGATCGTGTTACTCCTCCACATTTTGCAGAGTGAACAAAAAGCTTTACACCGCGCACACGATAAGAACGACGTGGCGATCTTTTACGCAATGCCTGCGCTGACTAAAATAGCGCCTGCATTTTAAACAGAGGATTGTTGTTATGTTGTTCTGGAAAAAGATGGTGAAGAAGATCGACGCATTCTCAACGTTGATTCCACCACGCTACTTCCGGGTGTAAATCCAGGCAGGCCTGTCAGCGACAGGCCTGATTGCTTTTGTGAGTTTTATTCTTGCGCAGTCCGCATTTTCTTAACACCACCACCCACACCCTCAGCCAGGCGTAACGATAAACCAGCGGATGCTGTAACCTGAGTAATGTCAGAAACATAGTGCCTCCCGCTAACGGAACGTCGGCAGCAAACCAAACACATCCATCACCACCGTCAGATACACAATCCCTCCGCCGACAATCACCAGATTCAGCACCGTATTGTTACAGGGGGCGGTATAACGCGCCGTGGCAAAACGCTTACGGGCCGCTTTCACCAGAAATGGCGGCAGGATCACGCTCCAGATGGTAAACGCCAGTCCCGCATAGCCAATCGCGTGGACAAAACCATTCGGGAAAAAGAAACAGACGGCAGCGGGCGGGAAATAGGTCACCAGCGCGGTTTTCAGTCTGCCGATGCCGTTATCCGGGAAGTGGAACAGATCGGCAATATAATCAAACAGACCCAGCGTAGCAGCCAGCAGCGAACTGGCAACGGCAAAGTTACCGAAAAAGGTCAGGATTAAATCCATATAGCGACTGGTAAACAGCCCACTGATGGCTTCCACAAACACATCAATATTGCCGCCTTTGGCAATGATCGGCGAAAACTCGGCGCGGCTGATATTGCCCATCGTCACCGCCAGCCAGAAGATATAGAGCAGCACGGCAAACAGGGTGCCAATCACGATGGAACGCGTAATATGGGATACGCCGTGGGTGCCATACAGTTTCACCAGACTCGGCACATTGCCGTGAAAACCAAAGGAGATAATGCAGAACGGCAGCGTCATCAGAATGTAGGGCAGATATTGCGTATTCGGCAGTGCGATGGCGACGCTATCGACCAGTTTCGCCACCTCAATATGGCCGATTAGCCCGGAGAACGTGGCAAAGAACGCCACAAACTTACCGACGATCAGAATGGTGGTGATCCGCCCGACCAGCAACGAGCTGTACCAGGCGATTACGCCAACCAGCATACTGACGACAATAACGGAGATATTTGTCGGGAAACGAAAACCACTATATTTAAACACCGTCTGCGCCATCACTGCCGATGACCCGGAGATATACGCATAGGTTAAAATATAGAGTACAAAACCAAATGCGATGCCAACCACGATATTCCACTTTCGCCCTAATAGATCCTGAGTAAAGGTGTTAAAACTGGCTCCGGCACCATAGTGAAGGTTCACTTCCACCAGCATCAGGCCGGTTAATAACATCATGATGGCAATAACGATCAGAATAACAGAGGCGCCGGGAAACCAGACTCCCGCCATCGCAATAGGCAGGGAGAACATTCCCCCGCCGACTACCGTTGCGATGACAAGCATCGTCCCGCTAATAAGTCCGGGGGAACTCTGTCGTTCAATGGCATTAATATCCATGATAAATGTTCCTGTTGACTATTAATTATAATTACGGCTGTCATTTGTACATCTTCGGATAATAAAAAACAAAAAGCCCCATTTAAAAATGGGGCTATCAATACCATTAAATATAATCAAAACGTGCAGTAAAGAAGCGCAACTGCTTAGGCTCATAAATAAACTTCAGCCCGCGAATATCCTCTTTATGCTTATAGAGTTTAATAATGCCATCGGCCACCACATCCATATGCGCATAAGTATAAACACGGCGTGGAATAGTCAGGCGTACCGTTTCCAGTTTTGGCCGGTGGTGATCGCCCGTCTCTTTATTACGCCCTGCGGAGATGATGCCACGCTCCATGCTGCGCACGCCCGTTTCCATATAGATGCTTGCCGCCAGACTCTGCGCCGGGAACTGGTCCTGGGTCAGGTGTTCGCAGAAGCGACGTGCATCGAGGAATACCGCATGGCCGCCTACCGGTTCAACAATCGGCACACCTGCCGCCTTCAGCTTATCGCCCAGATAACGAACCTGCTTCACGCGGTGCTCGATGTACTCAAACTGCATGGATTCACGCAGACCAATGGCCATTGCTTCCATGTCGCGCCCGGCCAGACCGCCGTAGGATGGCATCCCTTCATATACCACCACCAGCTCTTTAGCCGCCGAGAACATCTCATCATCGTTCATGCACAGGAACCCGCCGATATTCACCAGGCAGTCTTTTTTCCCGCTCATGGTACACCCATCGGCGTAGCTGAACATCTCATGGACGATCTCTTTGATGCTCTTGTTCTCAAAGCCTTTTTCCTGCTCTTTGATAAAATAGGCGTTCTCTACGCAGCGGGTTGCATCGTAGAAGACTTTAATGCCATGCGCCTGCGTCAACTCCCTGACGGCACGCATATTCGCCATCGAGACCGGCTGACCGCCCGCAAGGTTCACCGTCACCGCCAGACAGATATAGGCAATATTTTCGGCGCCCTTTTCGTCAATCAGTTTTTGCAGCTTTTTAAGATCGATATCGCCTTTAAATGCGATATTCAGACCGGCATCGTGCGCCTCATCACGGACGATATCCACAAAGGTGGCGCCATTTTTTTCCTGATGATAACGCGTGGTAGTGAAATACATATTCCCCGCAACATATTGCCCCGGTTTAATCGCCAGCTGCGATAGCAGGTTTTCCGCCCCGCGCCCCTGGTGCGTAGGAACAATATGTTTAAAGCCAAACAGCTCCTGAACCGTTCTTTCCAGATGATAAAAGTTTTCACTGCCTGCGTAGGCCTCATCACCAATCATCATCCCGGCCCACTGCTTATCACTCATGGCGTTCGTACCACTGTCCGTCAGCAGGTCGATATAGATATCTTTCGAGTTCAACAGGAAGGTATTGTAGCCCGCTTCCTGCATTTTTTGGATGCGCTCATCACGCGAGATCATAGATACAGTTTCAACGCTTTTAATACGGAAGGGTTCTGCCGGATAATTCATTTTGTTTCTCCAGTTAACAGTGGTCATGTTCGTATTAATGTGAAGTAAAGCATACCTGGTCCATCAATAAAGATTGATGGAATATAACTATCCGCCTCCTGATTCAGGGGGAGAAATAATGTGAGGGCACTATGCAAGATTTAATTCATGAAGAAAATAGCTCCGTCAATATTCGCCATCAGCGTAAATCATAAAATCTGTAAATACGCGTGATTTAAATCACATAGCATTTTTTTACTGACTCAATTTCAACAAGTTATTTTTTATCTTTTGAATTGCAGTTTCCCTCCAGACGCGGTAAAAGAGAGAAAGCAGTGAAAACTTAACTTTCCAGCCTCTTTTCCGCTCACATTGTCGATTTTGTATACCAGGATATTATGAGATTGCGATCACCCTCCGCGCTTAATTTCGTGACTAACATCACCAAAAGTGTAAATTAAAGTTTACGATGCGGATCGATTTCAGAGATTACGATTTGCTTCAGGGATGAGGTTCACATTTTTTGGCATGGATTTGGGGAGAGTAGATAAGCAGCAAAGTTCACGTAGTTTGAGAATAAAAAGAGACCGTCGAACACAACGTTGCCAGTGGTTTTGATGAAGAACATTACTCTCTGCTGACGAGGTGGGATTCGCTATCCAACAGATACGCAAACAATGTGGCCCATCATAAAAGTTTTGATAAAGGAACGATTGGACCAGACGAGACTATGCACGTACAGATGTCGAAGATGATGAATGGAGGCAGGATTGTCGACAGGCTGTACTGTGTTCTGCCGACAAGCCGATTGACGTGCCGTAAGGGCTTGTAGAATGGTACATGAGAGAGGTGTTAAGGGGATAAGTGCGAAGGCCGGACTCGCCTTTTCGTTTAATTTATTGAAAATAAATGGATTGTGAGGATTTATTTTGAGGATTTGCCCCCAGAATGGGACATAAAATTGAATACTGCGTGGAAGATCACAAAGTTGCGTGATTATTTTCCAGCTCCGAAACGCATTCCAGAGTAAGGTTTCTCACGGCATTGCGCTAATCGAGATGATAAATCTCCCACATGCAACTCCAGCTTGTGGCCATCCGGATCAAGAAAATAGAAAGATTGCCCTTCGCTTTTGTTGTCTTTCCAGACCGTCACTCCTGCCTGTTTCAGCTTATACGAGAACGGCTCAAAATCTTCTGGCGCGATGCTGAATGCATAGTGGGTGTAGTCGCTTTCCTGCGGGGCTACGTAGTTACGGGATACGTCGTAAGAAAGGCAAATCCAAAGATCGCCACAGGTAAGGTAAGCGCCGGTATCCCACTCAGCATGTAGCTGCAACCCCAGCAAATCACGCTAGAATATCAGGCTAGTTTGCAAATTACCGACAGCAAGCGTTAAGTGATTCAGAGATTGAAGAATAGGAACATCCGTGATGGTTATTCGTTAATCGAGCGAACGTCAATGGCGCCAAAAAGTGGCGTTACTAGACAAAGTTATATCTCTCGGAGAGAAGTGCAAAGACTAAATATTGTAACTCATATCAACTTACAAACTTATCCATCTTCATAAACGCTAGTTTGCTAGCTCTAACCTAGATCTTTAGGAGCCTAACTATTTATGCAGAGTTGCTAATCAGCAGTAATGTCGTCAAAAGATGAACTACTTAATGAACACTAGCGCCACATCACTAAGATCGTAGCACTTCCTATCCCTAACTTACTTTGTTATATTATAACAAAAGACGAGGTAACTATGAAAACGACCCTGTATAAAGATTTCACATTCGAAGCTGCACACCGACTACCTAATGTACCCGACGGACATAAATGCGGGCGCCTACATGGGCATTCTTTTGTGGTTCGCCTTGAGATTACTGGAGAGGTGAATAAAAATACCGGTTGGATTATCGACTTTGCGGAACTTAAAGCGATTTTTAAACCAACATTAGATCGTTTGGATCACTATTATCTCAACGATATACCAGGCCTGGAAAACCCAACTAGTGAAGTCTTAGCTGAATGGATATGGAATCAGATTAAGCCTCTGTTACCAATACTAAGTGCTGTAGTCGTGAAAGAAACATGCACTGCGGGATGCATTTATCGCGGTGTGTTGTGACTCATTTAGATAGCCAAGAACTAAATTGTGGCTATCTAAATGCTTTAACATAAAATTAAAATAAATAATCACCTTCAATAACCGTCATCATAAAAATTATGCATATATCAAATAGTGACATAAAATAATAAAAAATCTCAATACAAAACATTAATCGAAATAATTTAATACCATAAATAGTAGTTGAAATTAAATTTCATATCTTATTGTGCTTAATCACATTGATTCATGTTCTGTGAAACCAAAGAGATTTTTTACATTTTCTACTTGAATATAGGGTTTATCACAGTATTCTATCCTCAGGTACGTAAATTTTGCTTTCCCTTACATTGTCGTTCAGACGTGGAAAATCTCTAATCGCATCCCATGACTGTACATTTTTCAATCATATGTGTCTGAGAAAGCATTTTCAAGGATTGTGTGGATGAGTGTATTACCAATTGGGTCGTTGGTTATTTCAGATAGTTTTGACGGCATTGGCAAAGTTACTAATGTTGATATTGATGCCAACCGCGCAACAGTTGCATTTTTTGAGTCCCCCTTGCAACCTTTCGCCCGGCACACTGATACTCGTCTGGATAAGTTGATTCCGACAATTCCTCACGATGAGGCAGTGATATATTGTATCGAACCAGAAAGCCAGCGATGGGTACGCGCGCGTTTTGGCGGATCCCGTCCCAATGGCGATTTTCTGGTAATCTTTCGAGAAGACGAATCTGCGACTCTCCCGATCGATAAAGTCTACGTTCTCAATAAAGCCCCTGATATCCCGATTAATCCGGCCCATTTCCTTGCCTCTCAGACGAATGATGCTCCGTTTTTCTTCCCTCGCCGTCAATCCTTTATCAATACGTATATCCAGCAGCGAGCGTCATGTCGGGGTATGGCTTCCCTTTCAAGCAGCGCAGTTGAACTTGAACCTCATCAATTAGCTGTTGTACGGCGCGTACTGCAAGATAAAACGCCGAAGTATATTCTGGCAGATGAAGTAGGGCTCGGAAAAACGATTGAAGCAGGCATGATCATTCGTGAACACGCGCTAGAAGAAGCCAGTCATGTCAGCATGCTCATTGCCGTACCCAACCAACTCGTTAAGCAGTGGCGGGAAGAATTGGGTGAACGTTTTCAGCTGAGACAGTTGCTCGTAGATGTGACGACAACACTCTCTTCATTAAGGCAAGATGGGATCGCGCAAGGGATAGTTATCTGCAGTTATACTGAAGCCAGCCTTCTGCTTAGCAGAGGATTCAAACCATCTCTGGTTACCGTCGATGAGATCCACCAAATTGCAAACTGGCCATGGTCAATAGATGAAGACGAACGCCATGATTTCGGCCTGATTTCACAGGCGTGCCACAGAGCACATTATGTGTTGCTACTTACAGGAACACCGCTTCATGGGCATGAGCGTAACTTCCTGTCGATGCTGCATTGTATCAATCCAGAGGCTTATCAGATTGACGAGAACCATCTAAAGGCGTTCACCGAATTGGTGAAAAACCGTGAAAGTCTTGGTGGCGTTTTCTCGGCCCTTGTACCGTCAGTGTCTAACATCAGTCTCCGCCGTAACCTTGATGAAATTCTTGCGCAATTTCCGGATGACCATCAGTTAGCAACGCTGTGCCAGGACTTGTTTCCGTTGATTGGCAGATTCTCTCAGCCAACGCCTGAGCGTGAAGCGGGTATTAAAGCGATACGCCTGCACCTTGGTGAACATTATCGAATCCATCATCGTTTGTTGAGAAACCGCCGCCAAGTCGCTCTTAGTCAGGACGAAAGTAAGAACCTGAATTTAAATCTGCTATTCCCTGGACTTGATGGGGTGATTGAGTATCACTGGCAAACCGAAGGGCTGACGCTGGACGAGCTACTGGAAGAATATCGGGCCATGGCAGTGCTGCCGCAAAACCATAACTGGTCGCTAAAAGAAGCGAGCTATATCGACTGGGTTGACGATCTATTTTCCAGTCCATTGTGCGTGATGCAGCGTGCAAAAGCGGCTCTTGCATCTTCAAACCCTCTTCCTTCCGATGAAGAGGCATTGCTGGAACACATAGTCTTAACGGCCAAAAACGAACTACAGGCCATCGACAATATGTTAGCTGCAGCACTCAATGACTGGCTGAAGCAATTCCAGGAGGGTAAAGCAATTGTGTTCTGCGATCGCCCTGAGTTGGCGCAACATCTATCGGTCAAACTAAGTATCCTGTTGGACTATCCGGTTGAACGTTATCTACCGGGTCAAACTTTGCAATTTACCCAACCGCAAAGCCCCATTCGTGTACTTCTGTGCGATAAAAGTGGCGAGGATGGGCTGAATCTCCATGGAGGGCGCCGTCTGGCTGTTCACTACGGTTTGCCGCGTTCCTGCAGTCGTATCGAGCAGCGACTTGGGCGCCTCAATCGATATAGTGCCAATCTGATAAGAATCAAACCCATTCAGAGCCTTGTGCTGAAAAATAATGCTGCCCAAGGTCTACGTAATCTGTGGGCAGATCTTCTGGTGAACAGCATTGGCGTGTTTAACAACACTATCGCCAGCCTTCAATTTGTGCTTGATGACTATATTGGCGATGCTTGGAGCAGGTTGTTCCGAGAAGGTCCACAAGTACTAGAAGATCTCGCGACAGAATTGCCTGGCGAAAACGGCGTGTTGATCAGAGAAACTAACAAAATCAACATGCAGGAAAAACTGCTGGCAATGGATGAAGAGGTTGTACAAGCTGCACTTTTCGCGCAGCAGTTAAGCAATGACGACCTAAGCGCTGTAGAACAGTGCAAAGCCCTGACGCCCTGGATCACTGAAGGATTACGCTTCCGCTCATCGGGAAATGCTGAAGAGGGCATACGGTTCCGTTTCGAACTAGCTGAACGCAGTTCTGGTACCCTAGTCGACTTTAAAACATTCCTCACGACCTGCATGCTCAGCTTTGACAAAGAGGGGGGCAACCCTCCCTCCACGCATCTGATGAGCGCAAAGCGTATCCCGGCCATTGATGGGAAAACGGTGTATCCTTTGCGCTATGGTCAGCCCTTTGTCGATGCAATTTGGCAACTCCTGAACCAAGATGCACGTGGCAGTTCAGTAGCATTACTGCGCATGATTAACGCGCAACTCAACGCCCCTCGCTTCTTCTTCGGAATGACCTGGCTCATTACTGGTTGCGACCCCGTTAGCCCTTACGCCTACCTTCGTAAAAGCGATGAGCTTGCACCGCCACGCATAGTGCAGGAATGGGTTGCTGCTGACGGTTCTCTTGTGACCAGTCCACAACTCCTTGAGATACTAAACAGCGAGTACAGCAAAAATATTTCAGCAACGAAAAGCTATGTTGATCTCAACCTGCGTGCCTCAAGATGGCAGGAAATAGAAGAACTGATTTCCGCTGATGCCTGGAAAGAAATGGTCGAACAAGTTTATGATAAATCCTTGCAAAAACAGCGTGATTTAGTCGGAGACAGCGCTTATATCCAGTTAATGTCAGTAAAAGCGATCATCATCTGTAGCAGCAATATTTTATCCGGAGTTGCCTAATGATTGAGCAATGGTCGCGTCTACAGTTGGCGCTGACAACCTGTTTTAATGAAGATGTGACCTTTACGGAAGGGATAGAAAACCCCTTTCTTAAACGGTTAATGAATATTATTACCGATTCCTCCGCTGGTCAGAATGATATTTTTGCTGGTTACGCCGATGCCCTTCGAGCCGCACAAGCGAATGGCATCGAAGAACCTTGGCTCCCCTATCCACCAACAATAACGGATATGCCCCATCCTCTTTGGGGTCTGGTAAAATCAGTCGCAGGGCAGACGCTGTCACTCTCTGTAGATATGCATCTGGATAGCACAAAAGCTACTTACCAATGCAAAACCCGTCGCAATTTACTACAACCGGAGATGGATCCGGCGCTTAAAAACCTGCTGGTAGATACACCACATACGCACTATCGCGGCTTTGGGCAGCAGGCAGCAATCCGCACGTTACTCACCTCAGACATCAACAGTACGTTGGTGATAAATCTACCTACCAGTTGCGGCAAGAGCCTGATAACTCAAATCCAGGCTATCAGCGCTCCTGCCTGTTCCTTAACTTTAGTCATTGTCCCGACAGTAGCACTGGCGATTGAACAAGCCGATTTGATGCGGGATATGCTGCGCAAGGCCGAACAGGATCATGGCGGAAGCTACGCGTGGGTTGGCGGGCAGGATCAGACGACGCGCCAGACACTGAAAGAGCGGCTGAAAAACGGCACCCAGCGAGCCCTGTTTTGTTCACCGGAAGCAGCTAAATCATCGCTGGTTCCGGTGCTATTTGAACTGGCAAAAAATAATCTGATTGGTGCCGTCATTGTCGACGAAGCACATCTAATTGATCAATGGGGAGCCGAATTCCGTCCCGACTTTCAACTCATTGCGCCATTGATCCGTTCTCTGAAAGCCCAGCCTGATTGCCGTTTCCGCACCCTGTTGCTCTCCGCCACCTGGAGCCAGAACACTCGTGACGTCATTGTGGAGCAATTCCGTGCAGATGACAGTGAACTCATTGAAATCACAGCGAACTTCCTGCGTCCCGAACCTGAATACTTCGTGCATACCGAGCCTAACCCGACCTCACATAAGCAGCGCGTTGAGCAGTTGTTGATGTCACTCCCACGTCCACTCATTCTTTATTGTACGACCCAAGAAGAGGCAGAAAACTGGTATCAGCGACTCCGACAACAACAATATCACCGTGTCGGCCTGTTCCATGGTAATACGGAAACGCTGACGCGTAGAAAGCTAATTTCACAATGGGCGAACGATCAACTAGATATAATGATTGCCACTTCTGCGTTTGGCGTTGGGATGAATAAAAGCAACGTCCGCACGATCATTCATGCCGCTGTTCCGGAAAATATTGATCGCTACTATCAGGAGTGCGGACGTGCCGGGCGTGACGGCAAAGCGTGTCAGGCACATCTGGTCTGGCATCCAGCGCAGATGGAGACGGCGGAAAGTCTCTCAGTTGAAAAACTCATCGGAGTCGAAAAAGGTTTCTTACGTTGGAAAGCGATGTTTGAACAACGTCAGCCAAGTGATATCGCCAACTATTGTATCTCTCTGGATACCAAACCCGATCACATCGACTATCAGGGGGATCGCAACCAAGCCTGGAACCGCAGAACCCTCTTGCTGATGCAGCGTACAGGACTGATTGAACTGGTGTTTGCTGCACCTGAACTACCGGAAAGCTTACGAGAAGGTGGAGAAAAAAACGATCAGGCGATCCGTAGTTGGTTTGCCAATTATTATAGCCAAGTACATATCCGTCACTGCAACGATTCACACCTTTCGGAAGAGTACTGGAATAACTTTGTGGAAAAAGCCCGTAGGGAAGAATTGAATAAGAGGCGAGCAGCTTTTACGTTGTTAAGAGAATGGCTGAAGGATCTCGAACCATCTTTGTGCCAGGTTTTAAGAAAATTTTATATTTATCAAAATAATGAACCTGAGCTAACCTGTGGAGGCTGCCCAGGTTGCCGGGCTCAGGGCAAGGCCTCATTCTCTCCAACCGTTGGCACCGATGTAAAAATCTTGCACTCGACACCAAAGAAAAAAGCACGCTTCGTTGGAGCAGTAAAAAAAGTGTATTACAGCGAAGAAATGGATATTCGAACTTTGCTGTCAGAACTTCGCGTTACCCTTCGCCATCTGATCGGTTCCGGCAATTACGAAACCATCCGAACAGATAAAGTTAACTTTATTCATCTGGAACGCGCTTTAGATTCTGTGTCTCGTTTCTGGAGCGTACAAAAACTTGCAGCGCCAACGTCAAACGGAGCAGAAATTGTGATCGTGGCAAATACCGCCACAGTTCTACCGACACTACCAGCCTCACGTTATGAACGTATTATTATCGCCCCGCAGCATCTGGCAGATCCACTGCATCCGTACAGAAAATGGTGGGATAGCGCAGAAAACTCTCTGCCCCTGGACACTTTTATCAGGCAATCACAATATGTCAATCATCAATAACGCCAACCCTGGCAGCAGTCTGGTGCTGCTCCCTTTGTTTGATCGCATTGTACAAAACGCCCGTGTTTCGCTTTCTCAGGATGCGATCATAGCTCGCTATCGCCCAAACAATCTCCCCGCGAACGACAATGCCTGGGGAAAGATTAGAGAGAACCTTGCCTTCTGGTGTCGTTTGGGACTTTGGCCTATGGAAAATGAAGCGCTACTACCGCAACCAGAAGAAACACGCCCGCTCTATCAGCGAGTGCTGCAATGCACCATCGAAGCCTGCAAAGAAAAAGGCATCGCCGAAGGGAATGAGTGCGAACCTATGTGGCGAGTGCTGTCTTGTTTGCTAAGTTTGCAACAACATACATTGATGGGGGCAGAACCTCTTTCAGTAACTGAGGTTGCTAAAAATGTACATAAATGGTTGCCAGCAGGAACGATCAACAGTAATAGTGAAAAATTACCTATAGAATATGGTCGCTACCTTGGCTTCCTGGAATTAGCTCCAGACCAAAAATATTACACTGATCCTACCCGGGCAATTAAATGCTTTTTACCGCAAATTTTTGGCGACCAGAAAACCCTGCCCATCAAAGCCTTTATGGCCAATATGGCAGAAGCGATGCCAATGATGGATGGTGGCGATTTTAGAGTGACAGTGCAGGAAATGATGGCCGAACGGGGGTGGTCCGCACCGGAAGGCAAAAACATCAGTACCAGCACTTCGCTTGCGCTCCGTCGTCTGGAGATCAGCCAACAGATCCAACTGACTTTCGGAAGTGATGATGCCGAATCGTTATCCCTGCAACTTCCCACTGGTGAAATCCGCCCCGTAAGCAAGGTTAGTCTCAGGGAGATCGCATAATGAGCATTATGAACTACTGGCCATCCCTTGAGAACATCGAGCAATGCATCCGTAAAGAAGCTGAAGAATTGCAGGATGACGTGCTTCTAGCTGTGCATGAAAAGATGGCTCTCATCCGTCGCGACGTCAATAACAATCAGGAGATCCTCCAAGATGAGGATCTTTTTGACCAACTGCTTACTACCGAGCGTGCGATCCCACTGATTGGCGACTCAGGGATGGGAAAATCACATCTGGTGCGCTGGTTGGACTGCCGTCTCAAAAGCTACCTGGAGACGAAAGGTCAGCTTACACAGTGGGAAATTGTTCGTATTCCGAAAAACGCCAGCTTGCGCCAAGTACTGTTACTGATCCTGAAAAACCTGCACGGAGGCCTTTTTGATGACGCGCGCAAACGCGTTGACGATGTGGCCCAAGCGCATTCCGCTAAAGACCTCGCCGACCTGCTATTGACCATGATGTCACACCAACTACAGAGCATGTACGACGAATCGATGGCACTTGGTATGGAATACGAAAAGCAGGGGAAAGAGATTCCTGCCGATATTGATAAACGCATTAATACCATTATTGAAGAAGTCGAAAATGGCATTGGCAACCTGATAACCGATCCTAACTTCAAGCTGAATCTGCTCAAGCCGGAGCATTGCATCTACAAACGCGCCAGTCGTATGAGCGATGGGCTAAAGGCTAGTGATGAGGATCACGACAAGTACGAACTGGTGCCTAGCGACCTCTTTTTCCAAGACAACATTGATGACCTGTCGTCGCTTGCCCGCGAATATATTCGACATTCTCGTATTGATGAACATGATAATGAAAAGGCGCGAGTTCAGGCCGTAAATGTTCTGAATGAAGCGATGCATGCAGCACTGAAATCTTTATTTGCCAAGCTCTTCACCTTTAACGGCGGCAATTTTCAGGAACTATTTCAAGAGATCCGCCGTGAATTACTTGCGCAGGATCGCCGCCTGGTAATCCTAGTGGAAGATATGGCTGCTATTTCAGCGATCGAAGACGTATTGATTGATAGCCTAATCGAAGAAGGCGTTCGTGACGGGGTGAGAACACTCTGCCCGGTACATTCGGTCATAGCGGTCACTAACGAGTATCCAGGTTATAAACGTCGACAAGGCACGCTGGTAACGAGGGCTGGCTATGAATGGAGCATTGAAAGCACACATAAAAGCGACAGTTGTGAAGAAAGTATTATTTCACTGTGCGGTCGCTACTTGAACGCGGCGCGTCATGGTGCAGCAGCACTGAAGCAGTCGCGAGCGCAAGGTTTAAATGACTGGCCTCCAGTCTGGCAGGACGAAGAAGTACCAGAATGGCTGGCTGATTTTGGTAGTACAGCCAAACAGGGCGTTCCGCTGTTCCCATTTAACCGCAATGCTATCCGGGCACTGGCAAATAAATACTGTCGAGACGGCAGCAATCAACTTGTTTACAATCCTCGCGTAGTAATTAGCCGTATCCTGTTGGATATTCTGCGGGATTGTCGTGCTGAAGCAGAACAAGGTTCATTCCCACCGCCTAATCTTGCAGGCATTACCACGGATGCTGAAATTCAGTACAAAATAAGCCAATTAACTACCCATCGAGTTTCCAGCGCGGCGACGCTGACCGGACTCTGGGGCTACAACTGTCACTCCTGGGATGAAGTCAGAAAACAACTATCACCGGGCGTCGCCAAAGCTTTCGGTCTGAATGAATTAGCTGAACACCTGAACGGCAGAGGCAAAATGCCTGAAACTTCAACCAGAAATGGCGACACTGATAAGAAAATAGCTATAGCTCCTAAACCACCGGTATCTCCTCCACAGCCAAAACCACTAGTGGAAAATACGAGTCTGCCTTTTATCAGGCATCTCAAAGCTTGGGTAAACGACAAAGTCGTTTTACCCCAAGATATTGCCCGAAATCTGCGAGCCGGACTTAACAGTTGTTATGAGCTCTACGCCCAAGCGGAGTTTTTCGGCATGGTAGAAAAACCCTCGTTGCTCGAGCGTATCCCGTTAATTAGCCTGCCGCTTTCAGCTTCCGATCCTTCCAACGCCATTGTAAAGTTCTACGATCGTAAAGACCTGAACGACCCGTTACGTAGGATCGAAATCTACAATGTGTCCCTGGCAATACTGCGTATTCAACATTATATCGATCTTGAACAAGGGGGCGACTACCCTGAAGCGCTGGAAGACTATGTCCATTATGAAAACTTTGTCAGTTGGTGGGTCCCACAAGCCACTGAAAAAGCAATTAATCATGCCCGCGCACGAAAATTGAAACCCGCACTGCGCAATCATTACCAAAAAGCACTACTACTGGGACTGATGACAGGAAAAGAGAATCCAGCGGAACTAGTTGATACGCTTTGCCTGACGCAGAAAGGGGTTGGCAGAACCCAAGGGAAAACCCGAGGACGTACAGCAGACACTAACCCTTCCGCTCTCTGTTTCTACGGGCTTGAAGCTAATCAAAAACCTCACACCAGTATTAAAGTGGCTGAAGCGCGGCAAGTTGCCCTTCAGGGCTGGGACGAGGCGCGAGACGCGTGGCTTTCTCAGGTCGCAGTTCCTGAGTTGAGTTCTGGGCTCAGTTCAATCCGAGCCTTGGAAGCCGAAGTTGTCACCCTCGCATTGAAAGAGATCCTAAAAGAGCCGCTGGGTGCGGAGATACAACGCGCGGCAGAGACAGCCAGAAAAGAGATCGCATCAACGATCGCGAATGCACAACTCTTTGAGAATGTGAAAAATCAGGATGAATTCATTGCCCTTCTCGATGACTGGAAAACGTTTATCGAAGTGGTTCGCACCCAGTACTATCCAGCAGAAACCGAACAGATTAGAAATTCAACTTGGCTATTGAATGAAATCGATGCCCTGAAAGTGGATGCTGAAGCCAGCCTACATACCCTGCAAACACTTAATTCCCTCACCAGACAACAGGATGTCTTCATGCTATGGCACGACATCTCCCATCTGGATGGCGATTATGTCAATCGCATCGGCAACCTGCTTGCACAGTGGCAGAATATTCAATCGAAAATCAGTTTTAATCTGCAACAGATAAACAGTAAGGGTGATGCGCCAAAACTTGAAAATGCTCGCAAGCAGGTTGAAGAGCGACTGAAAAATCTGGCGGCTGATATCAGCGCCTCTGGAGCGAATGAATGAGTACGTTACGCCAACAGCTTGCAGACATGCAGAAACAACTTGATTTGAGCGTTCAGGCAAGTAAGGCCACGCTAATTATTGAAAAATGCGGCGTGGTACTGTCGAGAACCGATACGGTCGCTGGGCATTATAGTCGTCTGAAGTATCAGTACCCGGCCCTGCAACGTCTGCCTCCAGAATTAAGAGTTACCTGGAACGAAAATCAGCGTAATGAACTTAAAAACGCTGCAAATAGCGTTAATAATCTGCTGTCCCAGTGGAGTCGCTGGCTGAAAAATCAGACTCTGACTGGCGCTGCCATCAGCACCGAAAATCCCGATCCACAGTTGGACGAAGAAACGACTACAAAAGAACCAACGGCTTATGACATCATTCAGAATGACTCCTTAACCAACTGCATGAACCTGTCACTTGGCCTGTACCGTACACTTAGTGGCCAACTGAACAACGCATGGGAAGAGTGGCAGCAAGAGTTGCGTCAACAGATTCATGTTGACAACAAAACTCTCGAGGCTCAGCAGAAAGTCGGCAAACTAAAAGAAATTGCCGATGAGTACTCAAACTTACGCAATAAATTCGATGCACTGGTTCAGTCCTTACCTGAGAATGGCGAGAGCATTACTCAGATCCGCTCGATGGCGGAACATCTGAACACCTTACGCGGCATGATGAAAACCGACTGGCCTTTGGCGGTTCAACACTTCTTTGACCGAATCAACGGGCCACAGAGTGGCAAACCAACCCTCAGCACACTTACAACAGAAGTTTTTGAGTGGTTGCGTGATGAAGACATGTTGGAAGACTTTGTGATTACAAGGAAATAGCGACATGACTGCTGAGGATTTAGCCCGTTTACACGCGGCGCTTGATGTACTCGAAGGGCGAGAAGCCGAACTGCTAGTCTGGGGAGACACGGAAGGCGCGTTTACAGATGCTGATATTCTGTCTCTGTTTGCCCACCATTTTCCCGACGAAAATGGCAAAATATTGATGCAGGATCTGCAGGATGCCGCAATGTTGTTTAGCATCCCAAATACTAAAGGTACGCGGCTTTATCGCACGCGAATGGCGGAATCCGTTCATCTGTTTCGTCACCAACGCCAGTGGTTTCGCGGTCAGCAACTGAGTCGTACCCGGACGTTGGTGGCGGATTATCGTTTTATCCGCCGCCCTCGAAGCTATCCGGAAAGGAAGTATCCGGCTGAGAAGGTTCTGAGCCAATTGAGCGATGTCGAATGGATGAATGACATCAAGCGTCAAGCCTTGCGAGCACTGATCGGTGATTTCTCAATTGCTGGTTTTCAATCGCGGGCAACTGCTCGTATCCTGCGAGCATGGGATTTCCATAGCAATCATACGCGCGTCAAAGAAGCAACGGCTACAATCGTATGTGCCGGCACCGGCAGCGGTAAAACCCTGGCGTTCTATCTGCCTGCACTAACTTCACTCATCAATGACTTGCAACGCGATCGCTCAGCACGGGTCCGTACGCTGGCCCTGTATCCCCGTAAGGAACTACTCAAAGACCAGTTTATGGAAACTTGGGGAAAATGCCGAGAAGTGGACGCTCAGTCAGTTAAACTCTCTGGACGTAAAATCCGCATCGGATCTTTCTTTGGCGATACCCCCCACAGCATCCAGTACATTGATAAAGACAAAGATATTCCTTTCGACTTACTGCGCTGTAACACGCCTAAATGCCAAGGCGGAATGCGCTGGAAAGCGGAAGATATCAGCCGGGGCAAAGAGATCCTGCGCTGTACGCATTGCGCACATAGTGTGGGTGAAGACGAAGTAGTGCTCACTCGTGTATCACTAATGAACAATCCACCGGATATTTTGTTCACCACGACCGAAATGCTTAACCAACACCTCGGCAATAACAAGGCCAACCACTTGTTCGGTGTGGGCATAAACGTAATTGCACCGCCGATGGTGTTACTTGATGAGGTTCATACTTATTCAGGCAATAGCGGTGCTCAAACCGCATATTTGCTGCGCCGCTGGATGCAACTGGCACGCTGTCGCCCGCACTTTGTCGGCCTCTCGGCAACGCTGAGTGATGCAGAACGCTTCTTCGCAGACCTGGTAGGAGCCAACAAAAAGCATGTCATGCTAATTGAACCCACTTTCCAGGAGATGGAGGATAAAGGGGCTGAATATCTGTTAGCACTACGGGGTGACCCTGTTTCGCAAACGGCCTTGCTTTCTACCACCATCCAGACCAGCATGTTGGCACGCCGACTAATGGATACCCGCAAAGCCACATCGCACGGCACCTGGGGCCGTAAAACTTTCGTATTTACCGACGATCTGGATATCAATAATCGCCTCTATCACCAACTTTGCGACGCTGAGGGATGGCGTACACGCGGGAAGCAACTTGTGCCCAACGAAACCCCTCTGGCGGCTCAGCGTAACGAACGCAACGGTGTATCCAATGCGCTGACCCTTGCTGGTCAAAACTGGCGAATAGCTATTGATATTGGACACCCGCTTGATAATTCCGATCGGGCTATCGTAGCGCGTACCTCCAGTCAGGACACCGGGGTGGACCCCAAAGCCGAAGTTGTCGTGGCGACAGCTTCGCTGGAAGTTGGCTTTAACGATCCCTCTGTCGGGGTTGTGATTCAGCACAAAGCACCGCGTAACGTCGCTTCTTATCTTCAGCGCAAAGGTCGCGCCGGACGTTCAAGAACTATGCGCCCTTGGATGATAGTAGTGTTGTCAGAATTCGGCCGCGACCGCGTGGTGTACCAGCGTTATGAAGAGTTGGTGACGCCGGAAATCAAGGGCCAATCACTACCATTAGGTAATATCCACATCCAGAAAATGCAGGCGGCGATGGCAACCCTGGACTGGCTGAGTATGAAGATCCCCGGCAGTAACATCTGGTCACTGCTAAACAAGCCGCCCAAAAACAGAGAGCAACACGGGCATCTGGAACAGATGCTCAATCTGATTTCTGTCGTGCTGGAACAAAACGTCTGGCAACAGGGGCTGGAACAATACTTGTTCTACGCGCTAAAAATTACCGAATCGCAACTTCAGCACATCATGTGGTCACCGCCTCGTTCCATTATGATGGAACTACTTCCGACCCTAAAGCGCCAGTTGACTACCAAATGGTCACTGATGGGCATTCCCGGCGCAGACAGAACACCAGGCCGCTCACCGCTGCCTTTGTTTATTCCGGCAGCCCTCTTCAGCGAGCTGAATTTGCCTGAACTGAGCATCCAGCTTGAGCGCCCTTTTACAAAATATGAATACCTACCATTTATTCAGGGGCTGAAGGAGTTTGCACCGGGCCGCATCTCCAAACGCTACGCCATTTATTCCGATCTTGAAGCCGACTGGCTGGTGCCACACAATTTTGTTCCGTTACTAAACCAAGTTTCAGAAGTCGATTTCGAGATCAACGAGGCATTTGGTGATACCTGGCTGCCTGAGTGTTTGATTACGCTTGCGGATGCTCCAGCAATGAAAGTTATTCGTCCTCTGCAGGTACTTACTCGGGCCCTTGATTTCAAACAAAATCTGACCGAGAAAAGCAATTCTCAGCTGACGTGGCATACTCACTTTGCCACAAATGCTCAGGCCGAAACGATGGCGATTCCCGCAGGTCCATGGAGCACAGTGTTGCAGTCCGCCACGTTCTATACCCATCAGCATATGACTCCACTTGAGCTAACGCGTTATACCACAGCCGCTAGTGCTTCGCTGCGCAGTAAAAGCAAACAACAGGCTTGGGTTAATTTCAGATGGGTTGAGAATGGTCAACCGGTTGCGGTGGGTGCTCGTCAGTGGGTGGATGGGCTGAAGCTTAGCTTCACCCTGCCTTCCACGCTACATCAGCAGGTCATGAACGACGCCAAGTTAGCTAGTTCGCTCAGGACGCTCTATTTCCATCACCGCATTAGCAGTGAGGCGCGTTTCGAACATGACAGCTTCACTGCAGATTGGATCTACGAGTGCTACCTGGCGGCACTGACTAAAGAGATCGTCAGCCACAATACCGTCGCCGATGCAATTCATGCCCTACGCACGCCGGACGGTAGAGAGTCGCTGGCAACCATTGCCGATTCACTATTCCAGGCTGAAAATATCTTTGAAAACGACGATGATGGCAACGGTATTGCGGAACGTCAAGAGTTACAGCAGCAGTTGAGAAGCCTGTTCAATGAGCCGCAACTTCTCGCGATGCTTGATACGCATAGTGCTGTGTTTACTGAAGATCTCAGTCAGAGTGATTCATTTTGTCAGTGGCTTCAGACCTTGTTGATCAACACCTTCTCCGGAGCCGTAAAACAGACCGGCCATCTACTGCTACCAGATGTGGACGACAGAGGGTTGCTAGTTGACGCCGTTTTTGATGGCGAGCACCTCGATATCTGGCTCACCGAATCAGAGCCTGGGGGCTGTGGAATTATCACCCGCCTCGAAGAAGCGTTCCACAGCGATCCAGTCGCCCTGCTAAATCTGTTTATACGCAGTTTCGCCGCCAGCGATTACGAGCAAATAGATGATGATCTTTTCGAACTACTCTCTCGACTTCCTTCAAGCACTACATTACAGAATGCGCTGAACGATTTGCGCATGGCGGAAAGTCATCACGATCGCCGAACAGCGAACGGACAACTGCGTGCTCAGCTGAAAAAACAAGGATTTGCTCTTTCTCACAGCTTTATGTCCGTGCTGCATACCCGTATTCTTCGCCCTGGCAGCCACCCCTCTCACGATCGGCGCTTGCTAGAGTATCTGCGGGAATGGCAGGCACTAGAGGTCAAAGCAGGTTATGAAGTCAGCCTGAATATCTTCGCCCATACCCAAGCAACTCAGGAACTGCCTGATGCGAACGTCACCAAAATTTTCGACCGTTTTTGCCAGATTCAGGGCATGCTCTGGCAGCGTGGCAGTCCCCTTCGTCAGTCAGTACTCAGCTACTACAATCCCTTTGATAATGGGCCGAAGCTGACGGAGAGATTGCTGCTCAGCACTCTGTTCCAGCAGCAAGCAACACAAGTTGATGTGACCAATAGCGACTGGCTTCAGCAGATCCATATAGCAATATCTCGCGAAGGATTTGCTGAACTGTTGATCCCTCGGGAAGCCCGTTATCAGATAGTACAGATCGTGTCCACACTGCAACTGGAGCCTATCGATTATTTCGGCCTGCACCTCTATCCACGAATGGGAGCCGTAGACTATCGGGGTGGTAACATCGTGTTGCGAATCGAACTAGCTGAAGCCCTGCAGTAAGGAAAGCAATGAATGGAAGAGCAACGACAAATATTTCTCCACGGACCTCTCGGACAGCGACAACTTAGAGAAGTACTGAGCGCACAGTTCTGTGGACTAATCCTCTATCCAGAACTCATCTGGTTGATCTCGCCCTGGATAAGCGATTTTGACGTCATTGATAATCGCGGCGGCCAATGGAGTTTTCTTGACCCATCGTGGGGTGCCAGAATGATCAGTTTCCAGGAGTTGCTTGCTACAGCGGCAAATAACGGCTGTCCACTCAGGATTGTCACTCGCCCTGATACTCGTAACAAAGTGTTCGTTGAACGACTGCTGGCAAGGCTCTCTCCGGATCATGATGTGCAATACAGATACCATGAGAACTTGCATGCTAAGGATATGTTAACAAAGCACTTCCTCTTGAGAGGTTCGATGAACTACACCAGGAGTGGTACAAACCTCAATGATGAACATTTGCTGTTCTCCACCAATAAAACCATTATTTCTGACACACTAATTGAGCTCAGTGGACAATATACATTCGGAGACAGAGATGACTAATGTTCCCTCCTGGCTTCGAGCCTTTTTCGGCGAAGGTAATTTGCTCAGCCTCGAAAAATTACTGACTGACGGACCTAGAGCTTATCCAGAAGAGCAAAAAAATGCCCTGCTACCTTTGGTGGATAGCGCACGAGATGGCGAATGGCCCATTATTCTGCCGTGGTGTGACCGCAAAAACTGGGTTTTCTTTGCGATGGCGGAAGATGAGCGCACTCTGTTAGAACTCAGTAACGTCATTGGAGCCCGACTCGGTTCTGCTGATGTCGAACCTGACCGCAGGATTTACCTGAGTCCCGCTTCTGGTCCCACACTCACCGCGGAAACCATACTGTTGGAGCACTGCCCAAGGGGGTTTATTCGTATTGAATTGTTGGCCGCCAAACGTGAGGATAAACTGGCGAAAATGCGGGTTTTTACTGCACTGACGGAGGTAATTACGTTATTTCGCCAACGTCCATCGCTTGTTCGTACCCGCAAACGCCCGTTTGGTCGTATCCTTAGCGATTTCATGTTGGCAACAAATCAAAATGAGATAGCGGCCAGTAACAGCTATCTACAGGAACTACGTGACAACGGTCTGCTGTCTAAACGCAATTTGCTGTTGCTCGAACTTCAACAGGCTGGGAAATGGCAGAAATGGGACACCCTGCTAAACCATCCAGATCTCCCCGAACTGATCAGAGGACGCATTCCTACTTCACTGGTTAGAATGCTGCTCACCGCTTATCAGAACCGCTATTTAGGTTATGATATGCAGAGCTACGCGCAGCAGGCCCCCTCAGTATTGCGCCCGGCTTTCCTTTCTCTACATCCGCTCTTTATGCAGGTTCCGCTGCTGGGATACGAAGAGGAAGATCTTAACATCTGGAAAACTTGGGCAATCGGAGTGGCGCTAGCCGGTGAACCAACCCTGCTAAGTGCCCTGCCAAAAGCGCTGAAATCCAACTGGCTAAAAGAATTACAGCAGTGGGCCGATCTTGGAGGAATTAGGTACGATATCTCGACACAATCTCCAGTCTCATTCTCTTTGCCTCCTAAGTCGCTAGAATCACTGGCCTCTTATCTACAAACATCGCTGACGGCAACAACCGACACGCTGAATTCATACGCCGACACACTCCGCGAAATAGATATACAACTGCTAGATCAAGCAAAGAAAGTTCCACTACTTATAACGCTGATTGAAAGTATCGAACGGCTTACTACCACTCATATCTCCGGCTGGGATAGTTGGTTCTCACATCTGTGCAATCCCAATGCTGATGGAAATGCACTGTTGCAGATTGTCGCTCTGGAAAGCGAACATTGGTCCACCTCCTCCTTCCAGGAATCCACATTCATTCGCCTACTGTCACAGAATATTCCGCCACACGCATTTCCCACCCTGCGTAATGCTATGCCGGCCTTCATTAACTGGCTGAGGAAAAACCAAGTGCTTTTAATGAGCTCAACTTGGCTTAAATGGATGGATGTTCTGGCGATGGAACAAAGTGTCAGTCCGGCAGATATTCAACTGGCGACGCTAGCAACGGAGCATTTCCTTCAAGGTTCTGTCAGCCGGACTGACTATCAGGAATTTGTTGCGACACTGCAACTCATTATTGAACGCTGCGGTTCGCTTAAAAATATAACTTCACTTGCCGAGATGATCGAACTGTTCCTGGATGCACCAGAACACGATAAAGAGGTTAGAAACGCTCTGTGGATGAATATTCAAGCTTGTGCTGTTGGTGTGTGGCCGCGTCTAGATCACTCAACCCGCACGATCATGCGTAATCTGGCCATCGACGTATTGGGCAAGGGTGCCGATTCTGCGTTTCCGCCGGAACCACCACGAAGTGATGACAGTGAGCTTGAAACACTTCCGAATCTTGCAGGAAAACGAGTCGCCATTTATACCTTGACTGAAGGCGCTGCGCGCCGAGCACGAGGGATGATTGAGGCGTTGTTTCAGGGAATCAAAGTAGATGTGAATCATGATCATACCGCGACGGACAAGTTGGTCAATTTGGCAAAACAGGCGGATTACTTTATTTTTGCCGCCTCAAGCGCGAAACACCAAGCTCTGTATGCGGTAACACCATATCGACGCGATCTTATTTACCCTGAAGGTAAAGGAGCGGGTTCAATTCTGAATGCATTCATCACCCATGTTCAACATGCCATGAATATTACAGGATAAATTCCCTCAGGCATTACGACTTGGTTCGTGAGCTCATAGACAAAAATAAGGGGCTTTCGCCCCCTTTTTCAAATGGCTGCGTTCGCCGCTTTGATATAATTTGTGACCAGATAATTAGTAACCAGCGATATATCTTTCGACAGGTTCTGAACTTCATTCCACTTACGGACGATAGGCTGACCATCAATATCTGTGCCTAAATTCCACACACCGCTGCTCCATGCGCAAAGCGGTTTGATACGATGTAACTCTTCGACAAAACGGGTATAGGAAGGGATCTCGGTCCAGCCAGGTTCACCTTTGTAATCCTGATGCACCTGGTCAATTTCATCCATAAGACTGCCGAGAGCAAGAATTCCAACACCATGTAACAATCGGGAGTTGCGAGGCTTCTTATCCCAGTCATCAGTGAACACTGTTTCCACAGCTGACCAGAAGTTATTCAGCAGTTTCACCATCTTCGCTTCGTCGCCCAAACCAGTCGCCGAATCGCGGAAGCGATACAACGCCCCCTCACGTAAGCTCGAGTCGATCATTTTGATCATCGAGTTATCAGCAATCACCCCATCCGGATTGGTCGCCGTTTTAATACGCCCAGCCAGAGGACCTTCCCCAAAGTTCAGGCGCTGAGTCAGTAGCGATGGGAACTTACGTAACTGCAGATCGGACGGCAGACGACCGTGGGTATGCGGAGCCAATTCATACAACAGCGTTTTCGGTAACGGTTTGGTGGAATTTACCAGCATAAACTGTTCGCGTTGTTCTTCTGCATCGTTGGCGATAAACGCAGAGACTGGCATCATGAAAGAATTAACGTCAGCTTCTCGTAACGCAGCAGTACGTTGCTGCCCATCAACGATAAACCCCGGTTTTTCAAAGTTACTTTCTTCAGAATAAGGGATGACCAAATGGCCCATATCGCTGTTTTCCAACATCGGTTCAAAACGAACGCGCTGGTCAAATGCAATAATCACCGGGTTTGGGATCATCGGGTTCGCGCTTTCAATATAGCGCTGGATTTCCTTAATATGGCTTCGGACTTCCGGACGCTGATAACCGATCAGATCCTCTTCTCCGCGTCGTATACGAGAAATCGCGGCAATTTTATTAATTTGTTTGCCATCAATGGCCAGGCTAAAAAGTTGTCTCTTCTCACCCTGCCGGATACGCAAAGCGGGGACACGGAACTCACTCATGATTTATCCTCTGAGCGTAATGACAATGTGTACTGCAAGCGATTGTACAGTACCTGAATATTGTGGAAACCACGGCGGCGATTGCGCTCGGCGCCACGGAAAATAATCACGTTAATACCAATGGATCTGCAGATATTGCACTGGCACTTCCGCCAGGGCCGATCGCCCAAAGTACGTTCGTAATCGGCTCGGATTTTCTCTGCCTCTTTCTCTCCTGAGTGCAGACGCTCATAGGCCAACACGGCTTCCAGTGTTTTCTCCAGAGATAACGAGTCGTTATCGTACTCAAACAGCGCATGCATAGCATCTTTCTCAAGATGACGAGCCACATCCTGGTCGATTACGCCAGATTTAATCTTACGACTTAGACTTGGGTTAGCATCGAACTGCGGCACGCGCACTGCTGTATAGGCACGACCTTCTGGCGTGTGATAATTGTTTTTGCGATCTTTAAATGCCTGTTGAAGCGGAGTGGTGGAGTCAATACTGGTAACGCCAAGCCGAATAAAATCCGTAAAGCTCTCTGGACGTGCAATACCGAGCAGATGAACTTGGGTATCGCTTTTGAGTAGCGGTTTAATCTCTTCCAGAGTTTCGAGGATCTGCGCCGTTTTCAACGGTACCATACCCCCCATGGTGATATTCTTATATCCCATCGCCAACAGTGCTTCTACTGACTGTCGGTAAGACTCCTTGCTCCAACCATGTGCTACGCCAAACGGCGTAAAACAACTCTTTTGCGATTTCACTAAAAAATCCTGCGCAAGAGTTAGGGTAATATCCTGACGACGGCGACACTCTGCCAGCACCTCGCCAGAGAACGATTCCCCCGGTTTTTCATAGCCAAAAATAATATGGTCGAGCGAAACCCCATAGTTGAAGCGGGATGTTTCATAGAACTCAATAACTTCTTCAACGCGATACGGCGGGACATCCTGATTTACATAAGTAAACGCGCCGCAGTCACCCATTGTCTGCATATTATCAGGCAGACGAAAGAAATGTTTCATCCCATTACGGAAGTAGCGTAAGCGCTGTGCTCGGGTGTATTTACTCTCACCACCGCCCAGACCGTCAACCACTGCTTTTGATACCAACATGCCATCATAGGGATGTGCGAAGACCTCATGGGGATAGTGGTCGTCACGCTGACGAACGCGATGCTCGTTGCGCGTTTCGCGAACGAAGTCGAAACTGGGATCGATAAAATCCTGACTATCGGGGAAAAAGTATTTTAGCTTCGACAACCCTGCTCTCCTGTGACGCCTCTGTCTGGTCTCAAAAAACGCGGGATCTTACCACATTATCATTATGGGGACATTACTGATTGCGCAACTGCACAGAGTGAAACAAGGCACGAAATCGCTTCTCTTCAAAACTGTTGCCGCTATCACGAAAGACACGCAGAGCACGTGATGCGCTGGTATCAGGCATCTCTTTGAGATGTTGTAATACCCAGGCTTCGACCTCTTCCGGAGTCCTGCGCACGCCTTGTTTTTTGCAGACCGTAGGCAACGAAGAGAACTTTTTATTCAACCTATCGGCTAATAACCCCAAATTGTCATATCCCTCTCGGGTAAACTGCTCTATTACATACTGCGCGATTTTTATGTTCAGCATCAGCATGTTGCAATTTAGCCACTCAGCAATTCTCTTATTACTTTCCAGTAAATAATGGTTTAATGGTGATTTAACTCGAGAGGATGATATTATCAACACCTGTTTTTCTGCTGAATGTAAATAAGGTAAACCGGTAATAATATCTGGGCCAACCGCGCTGATATAATCAGGCGAACCGCAAATGATAAAATACTCATCAGGTCTGGTCTTCATTAGATCAGTCAGAGATGTAGGATGCTTCTCTTGAAATGGCGAATGTTTATTTAATTCGGACCACCATATCTGATGAAATTCTTTTCTCTTATACGACATAGAGAATAATGGTATAGAATCATTATGGCCTACAGCAAAAGTCGCCTGGTATGGAACAACGTTATCACCACGTTTCAATAACCCTAGCCCTGCAGAAAGGACCCACAATTCAACTGGATATATCTTGTGGATAGATATTGCTGTCGCCCAGTGTCCACCTTTATACAATTTCTCAACAGGCAAGGTATGCCCAGCAGAAATAGCTGAATTAACGACCTTACACCATGCCTGGATTAAATTTTGGGAACAGGAAAGAGAAGTTGACCACGTTGCGAGATTCAGTATCGGATAACCGTTACTGTGCTTACCATTTGTACATGTTGTTATCAGATTAATTTGGCTCACAGTAATACCCTCAGAAACCCCCGCACAAAGCTACAGCATGAGAGATTAGGTTGCAAGCCTGAACAAATAAAAATGTGTTTCCCTACACTGACGTTCAGTCTAGTGGGCACGATATTCGTAATACACATCCTGAACTTCGCGACAGGATGCACACCGCTGAATAATCCCCTGTGACTCCAGTGATTCGCAAAACTCACGGCAATCAGCTAAAAGGTGTTGGGAAAGTTGTGCTTTTTTATCTGAAATCAATGCTCTGGCAAGAGTGTCATAGCTAAAACCACCAGCAGAGTGTGTGATCAGTTCCAACGCGGCCTTCGTATCAAATGACAACATCACATACCCTCCATCAGTGGCTATAAGTATAGGTATAAATAATTTAAGTCGAATTTGCAAGCATTGAATATGGTTCATATTTAATAGACTAATGCCCATTTATAACAATTAGCATATTAACGATATAGAATTAACCACCTTATTGTTTTCACCTGCATAACACTTTAACTCAATCATTATATTACCATAATATCTTTTCGTCCTTACCCAATAATAAAGTAATTAACTAAACTGATCAGGTTAGTTGTTTTAGCAAAAACATCGCACACCGGTTTTCACCATCAACAAGCACTACACGCAACCAACAACACAAAAAGGAAAACCCCATGCCCCCACACAAAATCCGCCAGGAGTGGCTGACACTGGATGAGGCCGCAGAAGTCATCCGGCAGCACAACATCACGTTGCTGCCCGCCGATCTGATCCGCCACGCCCTGCACGGCGATCTGCCACTCTCGGTCTACTTCCCTTCTCCTGTACTTCTGAGACCACTCAATCCTCCTTGCCACTTTGCCTGCCGATTCAGTAAGCCCCCCTTTCCGCCTTCGCAGTGCAACAAACCCGGCAACCGCAAAGTGATGGCGAACTCTCCGCCATGCCGACGCGACCCGACTCTGCAACTGACCACCAGCCATCTGTGGAATTTGCCGTTAATCGGCCTTGAGCGCCTGCTGCTCCACCAGCAACTGGCGAAAACGTTGAATCGTCCTTGCCCCAAAGATACCCACTGCTGCAACCAGATTGGCATTGTGGTCTGCGATGAGAACGACAGCTACTACCAACTCTGTTGCCGCAAATCGCTACGGGAGCTTTTGCTGGAACTGCTCGCCACACAAAACAACCTCCAGGAAGAGCTTCATCTGCTGATTGGCCAGCTGTATGGCAATGGTCGCAATGACCTTAAATCCCGGCTCAGTCTGTCCGTCTGCTACCTGCAGGACACGCTGCCTCCTGACGCACTGTTCGTCATCCGCCGCACTCATCTCGAAGCCTTCCTGACCCGACATCAGCCGGAATCAAAGGAGCGGATAAGCTCTGCGCTTTCCCGTTTGCTGTGGCTGGCCTGCAAGCACAACCCGCAACTGGACGATAAAATGCTGGAGCATCCCTACAAACTGCTGAACATTTTCGAATGCTGGGCGCGCGAGGAAGGTATGCACCTGCCGCTGAGCCCCGAGACGTTGAAAACCGCACTCCAGCGCGGCGCACCGCCGTAACGCGATCAACTAACAACTCTCACTAACCCAGATAAGGATTTTTACTGCCTGGCAGGGACGCTGCTGCTTTGATAACCACGCCCAACGTGCTGATGTGAACGACTCTGGACACAGGAGGAATGGTTATGAATAGCGACAGATTTTTACGCTTACGCCAAGTGGAAGACAAAATCGGCTTCGGTAAATCGTGGATTTATCGGCAAATCCAGCTGCAACAGTTTCCGCCGTCCATCCGACTCAACAGCCGCCACGTCGCCTGGCTGGAAAGCGAGGTGGACGCGTGGATCCACCAGCGCATCCGCCTCACACGCGATGTCTGAATGCCGGAGGAAGATTATGTGCGCTTCACACCTGCTTAACCGCTGGCTTCACGGTGCCAGCAATACCGGAGAACAGGAAATGGTCCAGATCAGTCTGGAACAAATCCAGCCGTTCTCTCTCAATCCCCGCGTTACCCGCAACCCCGGCTATGATGTACTGAAAGCGTCAATTCTTGCCCGCGGGCTGGATAACCCGCCGGTGTTAACCCGTAGCCCCGATGATGAAAAATATATGCTCGCCAGCGGCGGGAATACGCGCCTCGCCATCCTCAATGAACTGTGGCAGGAGACACAGGATGAGCGTTACCACCGCGTCTGCTGGCCGTTCAGACCGTGGCCTGAAACACTGTCACCGCAGCAAGGCGAAGTCCAGTGCCTGATCGGCCATCTGGCCGAAAGCGACCTGCATAACGGATTGATGTTTATCGAACGCGCGGAAAGGATCCTGCACCTGCGCGATCTTTACCAAGAGGCAGGCATTGAATGCTCGACGCAGCTGGCGCTGGCGGAGCAACTCACCCGCGACGGCAATCCCGTCAGCCAGTCGCAAATCAGCCGGATGCTACAGACCGTAGACTGGCTGCTGCCCTGCATCCCCAAAGCGCTGTACGGTGGCCTGCCCCTGCTGGCAAAACTGATCGCTCTGTGGCTGAAGGCGCGCGGCCAGGGCGCTGACGAGAGCAACGTCGCCCGCCTGCTGGTCGTCTGGGTGGAACACTCGCTCTACAGCGCCCTGCTGGTGATCCTCTTTGCGGGGGTGCCGTTCCTCAATGTTGATATCAATACCCTCACGTACGACAGTCAGCGGACGAAGCAGTGCGGCTGGTCGGTGGTGCAACTCGGCGATTCCGGCTATGCGCCGCTCATCAACGAACTCAGTGGCCAGAGCGCCTCGGTTCCGGTATGGTGGTACTTCACCCACGCGCTGGGCAAAGGCATCACCAGCGCCGCCGTCGCGGTACTGCCCTGCAAGCCGGACCTGCGCCAGTTGCGTTTTGAGGTGCAGCATACCCGGATCGCCGATCCGGCGCTGGCGCAGGAATTACAGGATTTCGTTAACAACTGCTATGGGCCATCGCGCACACTCCTCAAGCGGCTGGGCAGCGATATTAGCGAAGAACAGAGCCGGGAAGTGGACTGGGTGGGATCGTCTTTTTACCTCTCCACGCCGGGCTATTACGACCACGATCATTCCCATACGCCCCGCGCCGCCTGGCCTTATGACGACAGCCGCGATGATGGCCTGAACGATACGGGTGGCGGTGGCTATCCAGCATGTAAGGAGTAGTGGTCCGATGGCGATGCAGGGCTGAAAAACCGGCTACTGAAGCAGGTCGATACCACGCTCTGGCAGCAACTACAAAAACTGGGGCAGTCGAAAGAGGAGTATGAAGAGGTGGTACTGCGCTCGCTGGTGAGTCCGCGCAATATGCAGGTATCGCAGGGCGGGCTGGTGTACAACGGGTTTGGTGGGAATGCGGGAGATAACTTGAATGCATCGCAAGCGTTAAGCCGGTTGGGGAGTATCGCCGGAATGTCGGTTTCCAGCCTCGCTTTGTTCCCTGCTTTCGACAGCGTGCGCCAGGCGTTGCCGATGGTGCAGGCATTCCTTGGAATGGCCTTGTGATTTGTATTCCTGTGATCCTGCTGTTCTCTGCGTGGGAATTAAAAACCGTGGTTACGCTGAGCTTCGTGCAATTCGCCCTGTTCTTTCTTACCTTCTGGTAGGAGCTGGCCCGTTGGCTGGATAGCTGGCTGATGGAGATAATTTATAGCGAAAACGCAGCTTCGCATTTCAACCTGTACGGCTTACAGAACACTTCTGATGATTTGATCGTCAATATGGTGATGGTGGCGATGTTTGTTGTGTTGCCCGCGTTCTGGCCAGGAGGACTGGTGAGGGTTGGCGGTGCGGTGGCCGGGATCATGTCTGCGGGAAGCGGAGATGTTAAGAATGGTGGTGGGCAAATTGGAAAAATTATACTCAAATAATAATTCAATAATTTTTAGTAAAAAACTAAATCATTCTTGTGATACGTATCCACATGTAAGATACAAATAAACAGTAATAAGATCCTCAGAAAGAAAAAAATAGTCATCTATTGTCAACGGGGCATGAGGATATGCACCAAATCTAGATTTTGGATGAAATGTTTTTATTCTATCTTCATAATATTCACCAAAATATTTTTCTGTTTCTGGAGAATTAAATGTCTTTGAGATAAACATAGCTGCATCTTTCGAGGTTGGGTTAGATATTCCAATTTCTTTTAGCTTATCTAATACCATATTAAATGAAGCATCAAGTGATATGAATAGAGAATAAATGGCTTCCTCCATAAAATATCCATGAACTAATAACATTCTACTTCTCAGTAAGGTAGATAACCCTCTGATTAGGATAAAATTATTTACATCAACTTTCTCAAATACTTTTTCCTGTATTTTGACATCGAATCCTTGATCTCTTAAATCATATTTTTCCCCATCACTTGTCACTGGAGGAAGAGACAAACCTCTATTGTTCTGTCCTCTGAATGGATGCCATCCATTAACTCCAGCAGATATAATTATTGCCTTAGTTAATTCTTTTTTTATTTCAGATAGATAGCCAGATACATCACCACTCATTTTCACATAATGGCAGGTTGAATAAGGATAACTAACTGAATAACCATGCATTCTATCAAGACTTAGTATTACCGACGAGTATAACTTTATTTCATTGATAGAAGCCCATTCCATCTCGGTATAATACCCTTCATCTTCAAATCCAGAGTCAACGAAAGTCACTAAAGGTGTAACCGAAAAACAAATATCCTCGCTAATAAATAGGGCAGAATCATCCATAATAAATGTTTTAATGGGATAAACCCCAAGCGGAGATAATAAGCGCACCTGATGGGTGTGATTACCATTTTTTCGATAGTTAAACATCAATTCCATGTCAATCTCAATTTGCGGAGGCTAATTTTAAAATTTACGACGTCAGGCTGGTAAGTAGGTTCTTTTCAATGGAACTAACAACTTGGTTTCAATATCAACCTGTTCGTAGTTTTCAACCAACGCACGCACCAGATCATCGAGTGTCCACAACGTCAGCGGGATCGTTGAACGATCGGCTTCATAGCGAGCATCCTTGCTGAATCCTCCGGTGCTGACGTACAACCCGCGATCGTCTTTATGGCGGCCACCGATAAAGCTGCGGATCTGCTGGCTACCCATCTGTTCACGGCGATGCTTCACTTCGACAATAATACGTGGGTTTTCAAAACCGAAACCATCCGGAGAAGCAATGATATCTTTACCCCTATCCGCACCAGCGGGTGATACCTGAGTTTTATATCCCATACTGCGCAATACCCCTGCCACCAGATTTTGCATCTCATCCCAATCAAGACGATTGATACGATCTTTGATGCCTTCAAAGGCGATCATTTCCATATCGCGTAAGGGGTTGGATACGGCGTCTTCCTCGTCAACTGAACCAGGAACTTCTGGCGTAACGTCAGGTGCAGGTTTTTTCCCCTGCAATAATTCATTCACAGCAAAATCCGGCACACGGAAAACCGTCAGTGTTGAACCCAATGTATTTCTGGTAGCATCGCTCAGGTTATCACGATCAATTTCTTCCGTATTCCATTTCACTTGGCGAGCAATGCCCATACCATCTTCAAGCCACTCTGCGTGATATTCAAAGTCTGAAACAATCTTTCCTAACAAGTAGGTTCGATTAGAGGGGGAATACGTAATGGCCCAGTCACCTTTCTGCATTTCGTTCACAAAGCGCCAAATCTGAGAAGTACCAGAACGTGCAGTTCCCGGTTTAATTTGAGGTTCAAGCTCTTGGTATAAATCGAATAACTGTTCTCTGGATAACCCCGGTTTTACATGTGGTGCAAAGGGTGACCACCCTATCGCCGCGACTTGCTTATCACGAAAATCATCATATAGCTTTCCACCATCGCCACGAATCATCCACATCTTGCCAGCCATGATTTTCCCTTCTGAATGAACTTGTTAATCGGCACTTTAGCACAACACAATTTGCTTTACCGGAAGCAAATCAACGTTACGTTATTCGCCTTGAATCAATCAAGTTTTGCGAGCATGATCGCAATAACATCAGCCTATTACCCGGTTCATTCTTATGATTTCTCCAGAAATGCTGCAATCCGCCATCGCTAACGTCTCTGTCTGGCGTCAGGGTGACGTATGCGCGCCGCATAAACCGCTGCTGCTGTTGTATGTACTGTCGCAGTACAAAGCAGGCCATCCACGCCTGTTTAACTATGGCCTAGAGATCCACGAACCGCTTACTCGCCTGCTGAAAGAGTTTGGCCCCAAGCGACGCACTGACTATCCCAATATGCCATTCTGGCGACTGCGAACCGACGGCTTCTGGGAGATCGCTCACGCAGAAGGTTGCAAACCGCGCAAGGGCAATACTCAGCCGACAAAGAAAGAACTGATTGATAACCAGGTGGCGGGCGGCTTCGATGAGGCGGCTTACCAGCAATTGCTGACACATCCAGAGATGATCGACCAACTGGCTCAGAAGATCCTCACCGATCGCTTCCCGGAAAGTATTCAGCGGATCCTTGCCAACCAACTGGGATTCGATTTTATCGATCGCTCCAGGAACCGCGATCCGCGTTTCAGGGATATCGTTCTTCGCGCTTACCACTCACGGTGCGCGTTCTGTGGTTACGATCTTAGACTTGATGGCGCGCTGGTTGGTATTGAAGCGGCGCATATTCACTGGAAAGCGTACGGTGGTCCGTGCGTGGTAAACAATGGCCTGGCGCTCTGTACGTTGCACCACGATGCGTTTGATATGGGGGCGTTCGGGCTGGATGAGAGTATGACCATCCGCATCTCCGGCGGCGTCAGTCGCAGTCCGGTAGTAGACCATCTGTTCTGGCACCGGGACGGCCAGCAGTTATTCCTCCCTTATGATAAAACGCAGCGGCCTGCTGAACAGTATGTCGGCTGGCACCGTAAACAGATTTTCAAAGCCTGAAAATACGCAACGGGCCGTTAGGCCCGTTGTTCGTTACATCACTGCAGCTCTATCACTCGCGCGCGCTCAGCCTGCTTTCGGTAGTGGTCGTATCGCTCCCGGAACCATGCTTGCTGTTCATCACTCATATTGCCGGTCACGGCATCAATATCAACTGGCTGGCCCAGGACGTGCATGCGGGCAAAACTGCGCGCCAGAAAATCAAAATTCTTTAATGCGTTTATATCTTGTCGGTTCATTAGCATATCCCTCCAGTCATTGTGTTTACTGTTCAAGGTCATATGCTTTTCTGATTTCAGTATCCGCCTGAAAAAGATCATTTTTTGAGCGATTCGTGCGCATCAATCTGCCTGCGTTCACATTTCAGGAACGACAAAACTCTTCAGCCCCGGTAATGATTTTCCCCTCCCTTTTATCATCCGCGCAGAAAACACTACCGCCAGCCATGCAGTAAGTTCGCCATGTATCCGGAAGGTGCGAACGGCGCAAATGCGCAGGATACACGAACCATTCCATCCCGCAGGGAAATACCCTGCGAAGGGTGTTCCCTGCTCATTTACAGGAGAAACACCATGTCGCTTTTCGATAAAAAACCGTCGTTAATGCCGGTGGTTATCGCCCCTGATGTCTGGCAATCCGCTGTGGAATTTCCCGCCGACCCGCAGCAGGTGGAAGAACGGTTGGGCAATCTGTTGCTCGCCGTACTGCTAACCCTGCGCACCGCCAGGGCATTCCGCAAGAAAGCCACCTTTACGATCTACTGCCAGCCGCCGCAGGGCGATATGAAAGTCTCTGTCGCATTACCGCTGTCGCTCAACTATCACGGCCATTATGTGCAGGTTTCGATGGCTGAACAGGTTTAACCCCTCCCTGCCGGAGTCTCTTCCGGATGGAGGCGGCTCCGGCTTCTTTCCATGAGGATCACACAATGGACAGAAGCAACGATATCTACCAGAAAGTCACCGACCAGATTATTGCTGAGCTGGAAAACGGCAATGTGCCGTGGATCCGCCCGTGGCGCGATGGCGAGCAGCCGTTCCCGATCAATGCGTTATCCGGTCGTCCGTATCACGGCATTAACGTGCCACTGCTGTGGAACAGCGCCGACAAGCAGAGTTTTGCCAGCGACCGCTGGCTGACGTTCCACCAGGTCAGCGCGCTCGGCGGGCAGGTACGCCGGGGGGAGAAATCCTCTCTGGCGGTGTTGTATCTGCCGCGCACACAGGAAGAGACCGATGCACTCGGCCAGCCGTTGCTGGATAAAGACGGCGAGCCGAAGGTGCGGCATTTCGGGATCATTCGTGAATTTCGGCTATTTAACCTGTCGCAGTGCGACGGCCTGCCGCAGTCGCTGTCCGAGCCGTTTACCCGGCCCGCAAAGCCTGTGGAGATGGCTGAAGCCATTACGATGAATAGCGGCGTGACGCTGCGCCATCGCCGTCAGTCGAAAGCGTATTACAAACCCGCGACCGACCTGGTGATGATGCCGCACCCGCAACAGTTTGAAAGCAGCGAGGCGTACTACGCCACGCTGCTGCATGAACTGACGCACGCTACCGGACACGCTTCACGCCTCAACCGCCCCGGTATTGCCGGAGCAGAACGCACCGAAGCACTCTACGCCGCTGAAGAGTTAGTAGCGGAGATGGAGAGCGCCTTCCTGTGCGCCCATTGCGGCATTCAGGGCAGGCTCCAGCACGCCAGCTATATCGGCTACTGGCTGGATATTCTGCGCCAGGACAGGCGAGCAGTGATCCGCGCCAGCGGTATGGCGCGCCACGCCAGTGAATGGCTGCTCAACGCTGTACCACAACCCTGTCAGCTTAGCGCCTGACAGCCCACCCGCACGGGGAGTCTTCCCCGCCGGGAAGTTGCCCCCCTTCAATATTCCCCAAAATCATTCGGGTTGCAGGAAGGCGGCGACGCAGCGAATCCCCGGGAGCGTAGACAAACTACGTGACCGGGGTGAGCGAGGAAAGCCAACGCACCTGCGGCCTGAAGTATGAAGGGGAATGAGGAACAATGTATGGGACTCGACATCTTCTTTTTCGAACGGGCAAAAAACGCGCCCGATGAAAGCCAGTACGCCAGAGTGGGTTATTTCCGCAAGGTGAACCCGTTACTCAAATGGGTGGATGAACACGTTGGGCTGGTGCGCAACCAGGTGCTGTTAGAAGTCACCGAAGCACATTTGCAGGCGCTTCTGAGTGACCTGCAGAGCCTGACGCCGGATAACTGCGGCGCGGTTTATCCCACGATTGACGGCTTTTTCTATGGATATACCGATTATGGAGAGCACTACTGGAAAGACGTTCGCGCCGTCACCCTCTGGGTGAAGGAGACGCTGGAGACGTTTGATTTTGAGCGAGACAGGCTGATGTTTTATGCCTGGTGGTAGTTTTAAAGTGGCCGACAATACGTCGGTCACTTTTTTATAAACTCAGGAGGGGTTACCCGACCATACAGCACCGCGTACTCATATTGCCGCCTGATATCAATGGCTTCCCTCTCAAAGGCATGGTGATAAGCCACTTTCATCTGAACCAGATTTTCGCATTTAAACAGTCGCCAACCGCTGCTTTGAGGATCAATTAGCGTTTCAATAGCCTGCGGATCGTTAATTTCGAAATCGAAGGCTGTTAGATCGTTATGGCATGCCCTGCCAGCACGGGCAAACTGCGCAATACTATACATCTGGCCTGCAAAATCCTTATCAAGGTGCTCCCGTGCAGACATCAGCCTCAGTTCTGACCGCTCACTTCGGCCATCACGTTTGATATGCATATTATGCAGGAAAACCAGTAACTGTGAGGAAGGGTGGTGACTGGCTATCTCTCTGATATATTGCGCCATTTTTGCCGACCTCCACGATAACCAATTATCAGACTTACGCGCCGTAATGTAGTGGTGGATAAACGACGATCTGTCGGCTTTCCAGTCCTGTGGAAAATCAGCATCACTACGGCGGGGAATAACATCAATGCCCAGGCAGGGAAAACCCTGTTTCTGAGCCAGCGCAATCAATTCTCTTGTCTGGAACGTCTGCATAATGCGGGGAAAATTATCAAGAAATTGTTCCTCAGTATCCCCGCGTAGCTGCGATAGCTTCATTCCCGGTGCATCCGCTTCGAACAACACGATCCAGTTTCGCCCATTAATGTGTTTTATAAGCTCTTTTTTAAACTGACTGAATTCTGCAATGCCGTGTATTGATTCACCGATAAATATGATCCGGTTCGCCAGGATGGTATCTAACGATGGAGTACCGAACGAAAACTGTCCTTGTTTATTCTGCAACATAACGGAACCATCCGGATCTTTCTTCTTAAGTGGCACCATAATATTGTCCTCACCGATCACGTTATTTCGGCCACCATTATCACATTGAACAAAATTTATCCGCCAAGATAAGCACAACCGTCAACTGTTCCTAGCTGACAAAAAAAGCCTGCTGCATGGAAAAAGCCTAAAGGGAGACACTGCAAAGGAAGGGCGACAAGGGCAAAGGGGCCTGCCCGAAAAGGAGAAATATGCTGAAGTGGCTACAAAGACCATCCCAGAGCCAGCCACCTGCACCAGACGCTACGCTGCCGGAGGGATGGTTTGCGCCACGATCCGCAGAGCGATTGCTGGCGACACCGTTACGCCAGTCCTGTTTGCAGCAGTTATGGCAACTGACCCCGCTGCCGGATACCCTGTTTGATAGCTGGATCCTCACGGCGATTCATCGCTTCGCCACGTTGGTACAACTGCTGCCCGCCTCACAAAGTCATCACCATTCCACTCCCGGTGGGCTACTGGATCATTCGCTGGAGGTTGCCTGCAACGCCATCCGACTGCGCCAGGGTTACCTGTTGCCACCAGAAGCGGGTGCGGAAGAACAGGCCCGACAGGCCAGCGCATGGACGGTCACGGTAGTCTGCGCAGCATTGCTGCACGATACGGGAAAAATCGCCGTGGATATGAAGATTCATCAACGTGATGGCACCCGCTGGCATCCGTGGCAGGGTAATCTGGTGCAGCCTTATCGCTGGCAGTACGAGAGCCACGGTCGCGACTATCATCTGCATCCGGCGGCTGGCGCAATGCTGATTAATCAGTTGATACCCTCGCCATTACTGGACTGGCTGGCCGGATACCCGGCGGCTTTTGCGTCCCTGATTTATCAGCTCACCGGACACTACGAAAGGGCTGGCGCACTGGCTGAACTGGTGCAGCAGGCCGATAAAGCCTCTGTCGCCCGATACCTCGGCGGCGATATCAAAACCGCGCTGGCGCAAAAGCCCTCTTCCTTCCCCCAGCAGCTTCTTTCCGCCTTGCGGTCGCTGGTACAGAACGAGTACCGGCTCAATAATCCCGAATGCGGATCCGATGGCTGGCTAACGGAGGATGCGCTGTGGCTTATCAGCAAAACCACCGCCGACCGGGTTCGCGCCTGGCTGCTCCAGCATGGCGTATCTAGTGTGCCGGAAAACAATAACCGCCTGTTTGACGAACTGCTGGCGCATCAGCTTATCGTTGCCAATGAGGATAAAGCGATCTGGCGCTGCATTATCCGATCAGATAAGGGCTGGTCGCCCGTTGAACCGCTGACGCTGCTGCGCCTGACGCCGTCTGCAATATGGGAACCAGGCGAACAACGTCCCGCCTGTTTTGCCGGTGATGTGACGCCGGTAAGCGAAGCTGAACCCGTCCCTGAACTTAGCGCCCCCACTCAACCGCTGCCGGAGATAGCAGACGACCCGAGGCTTGGTGACAATAATAATTTCCTGCAGTGGCTGAAGAACCACACCAGTTCTTCAGCCACGGTGAATACCCGGAACGGCAAGGTACATGTGGTGGAAAACCATCTTTTTTTGGTCACGCCAGGGATCTTTAAGATATATGCAGCAGAAACGACAGGCGATAGCGGCGACGGCTGGAAACTGGCACAGCGAATGTTTCAGGAGTCAGGGCTTGCCCTGCGCTGTAATGATGACAGTTTTATCTGGACCTGCGAGGTTCGCGCTCCACAAAAGAAAAGTAGTCAGTTGAAAGGATTTCTGATGGAGGATCCTGGGCTGGTGCTTGGAGAGAAAGTGTCGTTGAATAACCCGTGGCTGAAGCTGGTACCCGCTCTGGAATAACCATGATGCCCTCATAGGGTCTTCGCTGCTCCTTACAAAACTGTATGCACAACGGCCAAAAACGCAATAACACCAGAGCGAGCGTAATAATTATTTCGTATTATTTAATTTCCGAGGATTAAATTAGGTTAGCAGTACGAATAAATATTAAAAACACCACTAGCTAATCAAATGATATTGATAGAAAAATCCAGCCCAGACACGCCAGAATCTTTGTATCTTATCGAAATGCTATCCGCGACGCTGGCTGAGATTACTGGCGATAGCGGAAAGACTAACTTTAACGTCGATACCATGAAATCTGATCGAGCGCTGTGGGTAGTGGCAAAAGATGAAAATGGCGAGGCTATCGGTTGCGGGGCGATCCGGCCAATATCTGAAGATATTGCTGAATTGAAAAGAATGTTTTCCGTCAATAAAGCATCCGGAACAGGTACAGCATTGCTCCGGTATCTTGAAGGTGAAGCAAAGTCGCTTGGATATAACGAAATCAGGCTAGAAACTCGTAAAGTTAATACCCGCGCAGTTGCTTTTTATGTAAAGCATAACTATCAACACATCGCTAACTATGGCCCGTATGTAGGTAAAGATGAGGCTGTTTGCTTCTCAAAGCACTTATCTCTCTAGGAGATTTGAAAGCATCAGTGCAGCGGCAGCGTGACGTAGCGGCAGAGAAACCGCGCCTCATGCTGATCGTCCAGCCGAACCTGAAAGATATCGTGTGTATCCTGCATGGATGCATCCTCACGCCACGCCAGCAGACCCTGTTGGTTCATGCGGATAATAATCTGATCGGGCGTTTCGCCCTGATTCAATGCTTCGACTACCTGTTGCAGGGGAAGCGGTAGCGTCTGAACAGGCCACATCACTTCAACGCTTACGAGCTGGCGGTGTGTCCGGGATGACATCGGTAGTTTCCTCCATGGCTGGAATTTAACGGTTAATTAGCCATGAAATAGGGATGTTTTTCACATTTGCAAGTTTTGCCGAGAGCCCCACTTAAAGGTCGATACGTCTCTGGTAGTGAAGTCTCTTCCCAGACAAATCCAGACAGTCTGCACCAAGCGCCTGAGGATATGTTGATAAAAAGCATTTTTTTAAACATATAGCCAAAACATGTTTATGCCATCGACACGTTGCGGCTATATGTCGATAAAACACGATTTTTTAAACATGATGCCGTGACATGCTTATAGCATCGACATATGATGTCTATATGTCGATAAAATCGGTTTTTATAAACATATGAACTGGAATCCCGAAGCCCCTTACAACGATCTGCCAAAACTGCCGCCTGCTCTGCAGCAGATAGAAACACGTAATGTACTAAAAGCGTGTATAAATGCGCGCGCGGCAATTGCAGAGCTGAAAACGGCGGGTGAGTTGATCCCCGATCAGGGATTGTTGATTAACATTCTCCCGATGCTGGAAGCGAAAGATTCCTCACGCATTGAGAACATCGTAACGACCAGCGATCAGCTCTTTCAGTATGCTGATCGTGCAGACGGAGCAGATCCAGCAACCAAAGAAGCATTGCGCTATCGTACGGCGCTTTATGATGGTTATACCCATCTTGAGACCTATCCACTTTGCACAAACACCGCAATCGCTATCTGTACCAAATTACGCGCAGTTCAGACCGATATAAGAAAAACACCGGGCACGGTACTGCGCGATCAGAATAACAGCGTGGTATATACGCCCCCGGTGGGTGAAGATACTATCCGTAACTTATTGGCGAACTGGGAGCAGTTCATACATGGCGATGATGATTTAGATCCATTGGTGAAAATGGCTATTGCACACTATCAGTTTGAGTGCATCCACCCTTTTCCGGACGGGAATGGGCGAACTGGTCGTATCCTTAATATTCTTTACCTGATTCAAAATGAATTACTTTCACTGCCTATCCTGTACCTGTCCCGCTTTATTCTGGAGAGACGTAGTGATTACTACACGCTCTTGCGTAGGGTAACAGAGGAAGGAGACTGGGAATCGTGGATATTATTTATGCTGGAGGCCATAGAAAACACGTCCCGATGGACGACTGACAAGATTGCGGTCGTGCGGGCATTGATGGCAGAAACGACCGAGTATGTACGTGAGAAGCTGCCAAAAATTTATACCTATGAACTCATCCAGGTGCTCTATGCGCAACCGTATTGCCGGATCGATAACCTTGTTGAACGAGGTATCGCTAAACGCCAGACGGCATCAGCGTATCTCAAACAGTTAGT
>PPYF01129311.1_pt1 | contig 83113 bp, 71 predicted proteins | sample 1559871 | NCBI WGS metagenome assembly PPYF01 (sample SAMN08240021, study PRJNA423297) | Human gut metagenome, whole genome shotgun sequencing project.
TATGTCGCCGCCGGATATTTATGAAGACTCCATGCAAAAGGCGTGGGGTTTTCTTTTTTTCTCTTCTTCCTCCCTTCTACAAGGTCGGAAGCGGGATAATTGATTTCCCAAGAGAGGTATGATAAAATGGACAGAAAAGCAAATACTGTTCTTATAGCATCCGTGTAAGGAGAGGCAGAATGCCTTTGTGACGGAACATGCCGGGTAGTAGAGAAGCAGAAGGGATGGAAAGGCAATGGAATCCATGGAAATTCCAAACGAAAAGAAAGAATTGATTCAACAAATCAATCGCCTCCGGAAGGAGAAAGATGCGGTAATTGTAGCACATACCTATCAGATAGGCGACGTCCAGGATATTGCGGATGTGGTTGGCGATTCTTTTGCACTTAGCAAGTATTGTGCCAAGCAGGAACACCGGGTAGTGGTTTTTTGTGGTGTGGATTTTATGGCGGAAAGCGCCAAGATATTGGCCCCGGACAAAACGGTATTGCTGCCGGAGCGTCATGCCGGCTGTCCCATGGCGGATATGGTGACGGCGGAAGCTTTGCAGCGGAAAAAGGCGGAATATCCAGGCGCAGCGGTTGTAACCTATATCAACTCGTCTGCTTCGGTTAAGGCGGAATCCGATGTGATCGTTACCTCATCCAATGCGGTAAAAGTAGTCCGTGCGATGCCCGAGCAGAAACTTCTTTTTACCCCGGACCAGAATCTTGGTTCTTATGTGGCGGCGCAGTGTCCGGAGAAAGAACTTATTTTATGGAATGGCTATTGTCCCACGCATCATAAGATCAAGAAAGAAGAAGTGCTGCAAATCAAAGAACGTCATCCGGATGCCCTGCTGCTGGTTCACCCGGAGTGCTCCCAGGATGTGGTGGCATTGGCTGATTTTGTGGGGAGCACGAAGGAAATTGTGGAATTTGCCACGTCTTCCCCGGAGAAGAAATTTATCATCGGAACAGAAATGGGTGTCATGCATCCCCTAAAAAGAGACAATCCGGGTAAAACGTTTTATCTAATGGCTGCGGGGCTGGTTTGTCCCAATATGAAGATGACCACGCTGGAGAGTATTTACATTTGCCTGCAAAAGGGGTATTATGAAATGAATTTGCCGGAGGATGTGATGTTCCGGGCGAAGAAAGCGCTTGACCGGATGCTGGAGTTGGCTGGCTGACTGCGTGTGGTATGCCGTTCCTGCAAGTTGATAGAAGCAGAAAATGTTGCGGAAGAAGTGATATGATGAAGATGCACCGATATTTGGTTGATTTTGATACAGCGGAATTGGAACGATCCTATCATGATGTGCTGATTATCGGCAGTGGAATTGCCGGCGTATATACCGCGCTGGAAATCGATGAAAACCGTGAAATTACCATATTGACAAAGGAAGAAGTGGAAATCAGCAATTCCGTATTGGCGCAGGGCGGCATTGCGGTATCTCTGGACAAAAAGGATTCGCCGGATTTGCATATGAAGGATACGTTATACGCCGGCGCCGGCCTGTGCGACGAGAAAAGCGTACGGGTTTTGGTGGATGAAGCGGCAGACAATATCAGCCGGATTTGTGCTTTTGGAGTGCAGTTTGATAAGCGCAGTGAAGCGCCCAACGTGTTGGACTCCCTGGCACTGACGCGGGAGGCCGCGCACAGTAAAAACAGGATCATCCATGCGGGCGATGCAACAGGAAAGGAAGTTTGTGATAAACTGATTCACACAGCCAGTCAGCGGAAGAATATCACCATTCAGGAACGCATCTGGGTTCTGGATCTTTTGGTCCAGGACAACGTGTGCTATGGCGTTATTGCGCTGGATGAACGCCGCGGTGTTTATCACGTGTATTATGCCGGACTGGTGATTTGTGCATCCGGCGGATATGGCCAGCTTTTTCAGCATACCACCAACCCCGAGGTGGCGACGGGAGATGGCGCAGCGTTTGCCTATCGGGCCGGCGCGGAGCTGATGGACATGGAATTCGTGCAATTTCACCCTACGGTGCTGTATCATCCGGAGAATAGCAGCTTTTTGATTTCCGAAGCGGTGCGGGGCGAAGGCGCTGTTTTGCGAAACGGCAAGGGTCAGCGGTTTATGCCAAACTATCATGAATTAGCGGAGCTGGCTCCCAGAGACGTAGTCTCCCGATGTATTTTTAAGGAAATGATGGCAACGGGAGAGCCTAATATGTTTTTGGATATCACGCAAAAAGACAGGGATTATCTGGAACACCGTTTTCCGACTATTTTTCATACCTGCCTGGACTATGGAATCGATATCTCCAAAGACTATATTCCTGTGGCTCCGGCGGAACATTATTGCATGGGCGGTATTCGCGCGGGTTTGTATGGTGACACGAAGATTCAGCGGTTTTTCGCCTGTGGAGAAGCGGCCTGTACGGGCATTCACGGAGCCAATCGTTTGGCCAGCAATTCTTTACTGGAAGGGTTGGTTTTTGGGCGGCGCATTGGTGAGAAGGCGGAACAGATCCTTCAATCGGGAAAGAAAGAGATGCCCCGATTTGTTTCCCGCAGCGACCGGAAAGAACGGCCGGATTTGGATTCGGGTGCGATGATTGATCGGCTGAAGCAGACAATGACGGAGAAAGTAGGAATTGTTCGAAACCGGGAGGAATTGCAGCAAGCGCTGGAACAAGTACGTCAGGTAAAACAGTTAATCTGGGAGAAGCGCAATACCGGCACCAGCGATTTTATTCTCCAAAATGATATCTTGTTGGCAGAGCTGTTGATTTGCGCCGCTATTCAGCGGGAAGAGAGCCGGGGCGCTCATTATCGAACGGATTATCCGGAAACAGACGATATACATTGGAAACGGAATATCATTATCCGCAGTCTGGAAACGGAAGAACAATAGGAGGATTTTCACATGCTGGATAACAAACAATTGGATCGCGTCATTTTCCTATCGTTGGAAGAGGATATGCCATTTGGCGATATTACTTCCGAAAATACGATTCCGGAGAATCGTTGGTCACGCGCCCGCTTGATCGCCAAAGAAGATGGCGTGTTGGCCGGTATGCCGGTCATGGAGCGGACGTTTGCTTTGCTTGATCCTGCCATTCAGGTTACGGTCCAAACGCAAGACGGCAGTGCCGTATCCCAAGGAACGATCATTGCGGAACTAGAAGGGCCAACCGTTGCGATTCTGAAGGGAGAACGGACGGCGCTGAACTTGCTCCAGAGATTGTCCGGCGTAGCGACCCGAACCAGGGCTTTTGTGGAATTGGTGAAGGAGTATCCTGTCAGCATCGTGGATACGAGAAAAACGACCCCGGGACTGCGGTACTTGGAAAAGTATGCCGTGCGGGTCGGCGGCGGCCAAAATCATCGTTTTTCGCTTTCCGATGGGGTTTTGATTAAGGATAACCATATCGCGGCGGCGGGAAGCATTCAGGCGGCGGTAGAGGCGGTAAGAGGAAAGATACCGCATACGATTAAAATTGAAGTAGAAACAGAGACGCTGGAGATGGTGGATGCAGCGCTGGAGGCTGGCGCAGATATCATTATGTTGGATAACATGGATGATGATACGATGCGAAAGGCTGTGGAACAAATTGCCGGACGAGCCTTGGTGGAAGCCTCAGGCGATATGAATGAGGAGCGAATTGTGGGAGTGGCCCGGACGGGAGTCGACATCATCTCGATCGGAAAAATTACCCATTCCGTCAAGGCGATGGACATTAGTTTGAAATTTTATCCACAGGGTAAAAAGTAATTGGTTGAGGCATTTTTTATGTTATCCACAGACTTTCTGTGAGGTTGTGGATAACCTGGAAAAGAGAGAAAAAAGCCTTTGGTTAAAGGCTTTTTTTATTTTCTTTTTTTTGAGTTATCCACAGGTTGTGAGTTTCTTCACCGTTTTTACTGTTCTGAAAATCGACGAAAAAAGTCGGGAAATTTCTTTGAAAAAGTTTGGTACTATCGGCTCCAGGACAAGCGTATACATGACGTGAACCAATGAAAAATTTTGGAGGTGCGACATGAGAAAAAAGGAAGGAAAGTCCATTGGAGTGCTTACCGTGCTGGTGGTGCTGCCGGCGATCCTGCTGTTTACGGTAGGGGCAGAAAGCAATGCTCAGTATAAACCGGCGGCGAGGGCTCCTGTGCTGCTGAGCGACGATCCTGCTGTGTGGGATAATCCCGCTCAACCAAAAGCAACACAGGGAACCGGTGCTGATCCGGTTTACCAGGAAGGGATAGCCAGCGGATTGGATTCGGATAGCTTGGAGGACATCCAAATTAAGGTATACTTCAAAAGCACGAACGAGACAAAGACAATAAGCCTGGAAGAGTATGTGAAGGGTGTTATCGTAGGAGAAATGCCGCTCTATTTTGATGAAGAAGCGTTAAAGGCTCAGGCTGTGGCGGCCCGCACGTATACGTTATACCGGATGCAGCATGGCGGTGCTAACGCAGAAGCACACAAAGACGGAGCGGTAGTCTGTACGGACTCCGGCCATTGTCAGGCGTGGAGGGATCCTCAGAGCATTTTTACCTCATATGGAAAAGAAAAGGCGGAAATCTATTACGCCAAGCTATGCAAGGCGGTAGAGGAAACACGGCGGATTGTCGTTACTTATGAGGATAACCTCATCAATGCCTTGTATTTTGATAACAGCGGAGGCTGGACCGAGTGTGTTCAAAATGTTTGGGGAGGCAAAGCACTGGCCTATTTGCAGAGTGTTCCCAGCGGCGGTGAAGCCGAAAGCGCCTCGTTTTGTACGCTCAAGTATTTTCGTCCGGCAGATTTTGTATCCAAGCTGAAAGCGGAAGACGGGAGATTTCAGGCTTCGGCGGACAACGTATTTGATTCCATTCAGAATATTGTCCGGAACGAGTCCGGCAGGCTGCAGACGGTATCCATTGGCGGCGTTACGTTTGAAGGCACCACGCTGCGGAAGGTTCTTAATTTGCGCTCCACCAATATGCTGTTTCAGGAACTGGAGGACGGGACGATCCTATTGGTGACATTTGGTTTTGGCCACGGCGTAGGCATGAGTCAATGGGGCGCACAGGCTATGGCGCAGGATGGCGCTTCTTATGAAGAGATTCTGAAACATTATTATACCGGAGTAACGGTGGAATTATACGTTTTCGGGTAACAAAAAAAGCAAGCGGAGAATTTGTGCAGGGGCAGCGAAGTATGACGGAAACGTCTCTGGCTGCTCCTTCCTTTTTACGGTTTGGATGAATTGCGCTCTCTTTGCTTGGATCGGTATTCCCTGGGAGAGAGGTCGTATTGCTTCCGAAAGGTGTGATTGAATGTTTTTATGGAACGGAAGCCACATTGCTCCGCAATCTCGCTGATTTTGTTTTCCGTAGTGGCCAGCAGCATTTCGGCATTGCGCAGACGCATCTCCGTTAGATATTGGACGAAAGTTTTCCCGGACATGCGTTTGAAAAAGCGGCAGAAATGGTAAGAAGAAAGGTTGCTTTCCCTTGCTGCGTCGGTTAGGGAAATCGGCTGATCCAGGTTAGCGCAGAGGTAAGATAGAACACGGCGGAATAGCAGGATATTATCGTAGGAAGGTTCTTCCTCCGGATAGCTATTTTCCCAGGGAAACTGCTCGGTCAGAAAGGTATAGAGAATTCCCAGATGGCTGACGACAGCCAAATGGTGGAGTTCGCTTTTGCTCTGATAAGCCAGCTGCAGGTTCAGGATCCGTTCCAGGAATTTTTGATAGAGTAAGGCATTTTCCTGAATACTGACCCGATAGGCCTGACATGTCTTGTGCCTCCATTCTTCAATATTGGGAAAAAGACGAAAGGGATCAAATTGAAGCAAAATATGAGAACAATTTTCGGAAAGTGTAATGATTCTGTGGGGCTCATAAGAATTAATTACCATGATATCGCCTTCTGACAGATCGTATAGGGTATCCTTGACAAGCACACGCATGGAATGATTCAAAACACAAAGAATTTCTAATTCATTATGGATATGGAGCGATATGTTGACGACATCGGCCGTTTGCAGGTAAACATGGCTGTTGTCCAAATAACGCACCGTTTCATAGAATAACTGATTCATATCGGTTCCTCCTTCCCGTAGGCTTAGTATAGCGCAGTTTGATGACTTGAGCAAGATAAGAGTAAAATTAAGCAAAGATAGGATAGATTTTGATGCAGAGCCTCTTTATAATAAAAACAATAGGAACTCAAGCAGCGCGATTGTATAAGAAGAAAGGAGAGGAGCAGATGGAAAAAAACACTGCCGGATTTTTTGTTCGCCTAGCGGCGGCCTGTTTTGCCGGGTTGGCATTGCTGGTCCTGTTGGCCGGCTGCAATGGCAAAAAAGATAACGGATCGGATGAGAAGGAGAGAATAAAAGAAAAAGGAATGATTGCCTACTCGCTGGAAGCGGAAGGATGTATGAAGGCAGTTTGTATGATGCGAAATGATGTGATTCGGCAAAACAGCGGCGGAGACCGTTCCGGTGAGATTACGATGTTTGTTTATGAACGGACCGGACGCAAGAAGCTGGTGACTTCCGTGAAACTGGATTATGATACGGCGGCTTCGGCGGAAACGGAGACGCTGGTGACGCTGGAAACGGACGCGTATCCCGATGAAGCCAGCGGATCGTTTTTGGTATCCTTGGTTTTTCAAAGCGGGAAGGAACAGGTGGAATCCCTTTCTTTGACCGTACAGGATTTCACCGTGCAATTGGGGGCAGACAGCGTCAAATGCGTAGTTGCTCAGATGACTGGCGAGGAGAAGGCACGGCTCGTGACGGGATACAATATTTTACCGGATTTTGACGAGCATGCGGCGGAACTGGAAGGAACGCTTACCCAAGGCGCGGTTGGCGCCACGGCGGCTATCCCCCGATTGGGAATTCCCAGTATAAAACTAACGGACGGAACCGCCGGCGTACGAGTCAAAACACAGTGTGTGGGGTATCCTTCCGAAACCGTTTTAGCCAATTCCTGGAACAGTCGGCTGATCGAGGAAGTAGCGTCGTCCATCGCCCGAGAGGCGGCGGTTTTTGGAATTGACGTGATGCTGTCGCCCGGCGTAAACATTCAGCGAGATGTCTTATGCGGGCGGAATTTTGAATATTTATCGGAAGATCCTCTGCTTACCGGTTATTTGGCTGCTGCGTATATCAATGGTCTGCAATCGGAGAACATTGGCGCAGCCATCAAACATTTTGCCGGCAACAATCAGGAGACATCCCGTTCCAACGTTGATGCGCAAATTACGGAGCGCGCCCTGCGGGAAATCTATTTGACCGGCTTTGAAATTGCCATCCGCAACAGTCGGCCATGGACCGTGATGACGTCTTACAACCGGCTGAATGGAGACTATACCAGTATGAAGGAAGACCTAACCGCCGGCATTTTACGCGAAGAATGGGGCTTTCGCGGCTTGGTGATGACGGATTGGGGATCGGGAAGCGATAAAGTAAAGCTTATTCAATGTGGAAACGATCTCTCCATGCCCGGAGAAGACAAACATTGTCAAACGATTGAGCTTGCTCTCAAACGGGGAAATTTAGAGGAGGCCCTTTTGAACGCCTGCTGTGAAAATATTCTTTCGGTGGTGGTCAAATCCAACACCATGAAACGGCTGAATGGAGAGGATGGCGTTCCGGAAATCACGGGACGGTCGGATTTGGAAAAGGGTGCCAAGCTGGCGAGAGAAGCCGCCGCCGAAGGCATCGTATTGCTGAAAAACGAAGGAGCTCTGCCGATTGCGGACTGTGAAATCGCGTTGTTCGGCAATGGGCAGATCTACACCCAATACAGCGGTATGGGAGCGGGAGATATCAACCCGCCCTATCGAGTTTCCATTCGGGACGGCTTAGAAGCTTGCGAAAGTTTTACCTTGAACGATTTGATCTACAGCCGCTATTCTTACGCACAGGACAACAATGGCATTAATCCCAGAGAAGATGATTCGGAAGTGGTGATTCAGACCGGTACGGCGAGCATGGCGGCAAAGGAATCTGCCTGTGCCGTCATTGTAATTAGCCGTACTACCCTAGAGGGATACGACCATCGAGCAGGTGAAGGAGATTTTTGCCTAAGCCAGCGGGAAGCCAACCTAATCCGAACCGTGTCTCAAGCATTTCATCAGGAGAGGAAAAAGGTAATCGTTATTTTGAATGCGGGAAATCCTATGGAGACGGCAAGCTGGCGGGATCAGGTAGATGCCATTCTATATACGGGGTTAGGCGGCCAGGAGACGGGCAATGCCGTGGCGGATGTGCTTTCGGGCAAAGTGAACCCCAGCGGGAAACTGACCGCTTCCTTCCCTATGACCTACGCCAGTGCGCCCTCCTACCGTAATTTTCCCGGTAATAGCAATGCGGTAACGTATTATGAGGATATTTACGTGGGATACCGTTTTTACGAAACCTTTGATGTGGAAACCGCGTACCCCTTTGGACACGGATTATCTTATACCACGTTTGAGTACACGAATGCGGCGCTGTCTTCTTCCGTATACGATGGGAAGGTGACGGTTTCCGTTACGGTAAAAAACACCGGATCGGTAGCCGGCCGTGAGGTAGTACAGCTTTATGTTCGGAAGCCGGGCGTCAAGCAGGAACAGCCGGCTCTGAGCTTGGCGGCCTTTGCCAAAACCGAACTGCTGGAGCCGGGACAGTCCCAGACCGTTACCATGACGGTAGATGAGTATTCTCTTCGTACGTATGTTACGGAAGAGTCTGCCTGGATCCTGGAGGCAGGAGAATATACCCTATGGATTGCTTCTTCCGTACAGGCGCTGGGACAAGAAGTTACCCTGCAGGTTTTGGAAGAAGTTTTGGTACAGGATGTAGAAAACCGATGCGCACCTCAAGAATCCTTTGACGTACTCACCCAGAAGGGGGGCTTGCCGGACTACCTGAGCAAGATCAATCTGGCGGTAGGAAAACCCGTTACCGCCGATGCATCCCAGGATGGCGGATATTTGCCTTTTCAGGCGGCCGATGGTGACTATACCACCAGATGGAGCGGTTTTGCCACGTCCCCCGATCCGGTTCATTGGCTGCAAATCGATCTGGAGCAAGTCTATGAACTGGAACAAATCACCATATACTGGGAAGCAATTCAGGACCAATACCAGGTACAGATAGCGGAAGAGGCGAATGGTTCCTGGAAGGAAATCGCCGCGGGAGGACCCGAGGATTCTACTCTTTATACGATCAAACTAACGGGGGAGAAAGCCCGGTATATCCGGATCCAAGCGGGAAAAGCAGGTTATGTAAGCATTTATGAAGTAGAAGTATACGAAAAAAAGGAGAGGGGAAGCTAGTATGAAAAAACATGGTATCAAGATTCTATGCGCCGTCTTAGTTTGCTCCTTCGGCTTATCTCTGTGCGGCTGTGGTTCTTCCGGGGAAAGCGGGTCTCCCAGCCTTACTAAGTCCCCCACGGCTACTCCGTTAAAAAGTCCCACGCCGGCTCCCACGCCTACGGCGGAACCGAAAATCAATCTGGCGCTGGGCAAGACGGCGACCGCGAATTGCATTCAGGATGATGAAACGACCGGCGGCCCGCTTCTTCCGGAGTATGCGGTGGACGGAGACGATGCTACCCGTTGGAGCGGATTGGGTCCCAGTCTAACGGATGACCGGAGAGTATTCCTGTTGGATTTAGGGGACGTTTACGAAATCGGATGTTTGTTTATTTTATGGGAGAGTATGGACAGTGCTTATAAAGTTATGGCGGCAGAGCAAGAGGAAGGTCCTTGGCACGACGTCATAAGCCAGCCGGTACCGGATCAGATCGATTTGTTCGACGAGATCTACTTTGATAAAATAAGCGCCCGGTATGTAAAGCTGGAGATGGCTGCAACAGGATACTGCAGCATTTACGAACTGGAAGTATACGAGTACGGCGTATTTCCTCAGCCTACGCCAGACCCGAATGCTGAAACGTTGGTTAACGTGGCCAAAGGGAAGAATTCCTCAGCCAGTGCCTTTGAACAGGAGACCGGATTTGGTGCGGACTTGGCGCTGGATGGCGATTTGCTTACCCGCTGGAGTCCGGGACAGGGAACAGAGGAGGAGCTTTTTCTGTGGACGGTAGATTTGGAGCAATCGTATTCCATCGAAAAAATCCGCATCTACTTTGAGTCTTGCCAGACCGATTTCCTTATTGAGACAGCGGATACGCCAGATGGCCCGTGGAAGGAGATAGGAAGGGATTCCGACGTCGGCCCGATCGTCTATGAGCTGACGCCTACGGATGTATCCGGCAGGTATGTCCGTTTTAGCAGAGCCGGCGGCGGTTGGGGCAGCTTCTACGAATTTGAGGTTTATGCCAAACCAGAAACCGCGTAATCAACATATCGTGGATTGAGGAGCAATAAAATCAAAGCGCCTTTCCCTTCTTTCCTGGAAGGGGAAGGCGCTTCGGCTGTCTTCCTGAAAGGAACCTTGTTTATTCGCCGTCCCGGAGTACTTCCACTTCCGGCGGCGCTTGAATGGTGGAAACAATTGTGCCGTCCGCCTGTTTTTCGTGACGAACGGAAAGAATTCCGTAGGGAGTGGGATACGTGCCTTCCACCCATTGCAGATCACCTAGCATGGGGTGGATCCGTACCTTTTTACACCCTGGCGCCACGGGTTTGATCCCTAGAACATACTCGGATAAAAATGCGGTTGGGCCGGACGCCCAGCCATGGCAGAGGCTATGCCGGAACCCTATGTAGCAGAACGCGCCGTAGTCTCCGTGCAGGTCTTTCTCGCCATCTTTCACCAGTTCGTCGATGCGGCCGGAGCCTTCCAGCCAATCCAGGTTGAAATCTTCCCAGAACGTGGTTGCTCCGCGATCCAGCATGCCGCCCCAATACTGACGGATATTGTTTAAGGCGCCTTGGATATCGCCGGCCAGGGCCTGCGCCTGCAGGACATAGTATCCCAGGAACGTAGAAAGGTGTTTCGCCCCGTCCTTTTTGATGACGTTGTCATTCATTTCCTGGTAATCGGCAATGCCGGATAAGGCCAAAAACGCCGCGGCTTGTTTGTTCCCATTGGGATCCGGTCGGTGCGTTTTCAGTTTTTTCGCCGTAGCGGCACACAGGGCCGCGCAATCCGCATCGTCCAACTCCAGACATAGCTTTTCGCCAACCTGCATACACCAGCAGAGCAGCGCCTGCAGACCGGCGTGAACGGCCGGAAGATTATCGCTTCCCTTGGTAGGCCAATCCACGAATCGGCTCTCCGGCATAGTCTCGCTTCCGTTTTCATCGACATAGGCGGCAAGCTGGCGCAGCAGCGCGGTCAGATATGCCTGATTGGATTCCAGATAGGCCTTGTCTCCGTTTTGCATGTACCAGCCGTATTGGATCATGACCCACCAAATCGAATAAGAAGAAATGGTACTCATAAATTCGGGGAGAGGCGCTTCCTGACGGGCCAGATCCAGACTGGCGGGAACGCTTTTGTCATACCCGAATACTGCCTGAATGGTGGACGTTTCGGGATGCATGTCTCCAATCCAAACCAATCGGTCGCGTTTGATGCCGTCCCAGACATATTCTTGCATATTCAAATGTACCGTATAGGCTCCGGTATCCCAAATGGTGTTAAGCCGCTGGTCGTTGGAGCGGAAAGAGCCTTTGTATTCCAGTTCCCGGTAGGTAAAAATACCTTTGATTGCTTTGAAACTGACACTGGCGTTTTCCTCCAGCAGGTCGATCCGGACAAACCGGAATCCGCTGGGGCCGATTTCGTTCATGCTGAGCATGCCGGCCAGGAATTCCTGATCCCGGTTAATATGATCGTTGGTGGCATTTTTTTGCCCGCCCAATTCCGACATGGCTTCCATAGCGGACTCGCCAAAACGAACGCGAATCCGGACGGCGGGTTTGGAAACGGACCAGATGAACAGCTTGACATAGCCGTGGAATTCCACTCCGAAATCCAGCAGAATGCCTGCCGGCGCACCTTTGTTTTCCAGCACGCACGCCGGCTGTGTTCCTTGCATCAGGTTGATTTGAGGATCCCGGTCTTCCAGCAGGTATTCCGCGCCCCGAACCGGACACTGTTCTCCCTGGCTGGTCCAGAGGATGCGCTGCGGTGTCATAAAGCGTCGTACGCGGTCATCCTCTCTCGTTTTACTATAAATATCTTCCCGCCGGATTCCATACGGAACCGTATTGTTTTGGCTCATTTTCGAAAAGCCCCTTTCGATTAAATTTCCATGGAAAGTATAACAGATGTCCAAAGAATGTCAATCCGGTTTTTGGAGGCGTTGCGGATGTATTTTGCCCGCGGAAGGGAAACGGCTCTCGTTCCGGGCAGTCACGTCAGTTCCTTTTCTTTGTGCGTCTTCCCGATCGGCGACGATTCCCGTTCTCTAGACATTCGTGATAGGAAGATTGCAAAGCGCATGCAAGGTTCGTTTTGTTGACAATTCCCTATGCCGGCGTTTTTGACAGGCCGGATGAGGCCCGTGCCAGAAATCAGTTTTCTGTCTTGCCGGCTTACCGCAGCTTTCGCTGGTGGCTGGAGCTGGACATCCAAGAAAAATAAGTTTTTACAGTATTTTCCGAACAATATGCTTGTAAGTGTCAATTTTCTCCTTCTCTTGCATTCCAAAGTAGGATATAGTATAATTCCTAACATAGCATTTATGCTATTCCTGTTAGAAACCGATTTTGAATGAAATGAATTGTTACAACGGAGAAAGGAACATCGATGTGAAGGATTCCTTGGATTTGAGAACAGTCTTCCAAATCTTGCTGAGTAAACTGATTTGGATTGTGGCAGCAACATTAGCGGGATTTATTCTATTGTATGTGTACGCAAATTATTTCATTACCCCTCTGTACACCTCCCACATCAGTCTGTACGTTAAAAATACCATGGAGATAACAGAAAATGTTACCAGCACGGAGTTGTCCACGTCCCGCCAGTTGGTGAACACCTATATCGCGGTGCTCAAAAGCGACAATGATTTTTTGAAAGAAGTGGCGGCGGAACTGGATATTTCGGTCAAACAATTATCCGACTCGCTGTCGATGTCCTCTGTGGACGAAACGCAGGTACTGAAGCTGCAGGCTGCCACTCCCGACCCGGAATTATCGGCGCGGATATGCAGCATCATGGCAGAAAAAGCTCCGGGAGCGCTGGATAAAGTAGGGGGGTCCATGTCGGTTCTCGGCTCTGCGGAAATCAACCGTCAGCCATCCTCGCCCAATGTGACACGGTACGCCGTGATCGGCGCATTGCTGGGGCTGGTTCTATCCTGCTTATTATTCGTTTTGCTGGCTGTGCTGGACAACACCATCAAAGATTCCTCTGATACCGAGGCGGTGGTCGGCGTGCCGGTACTGGGAGAAATTCCCGATATCGATGAGGCAGTCCGGGAGAAGGGAGCGAAATATGGGAAATAATAAGGTGTTTTCTTTTGGCGGGAACAGACACAAGAGTACCCATATCAATATGGCAGAAAGAAAGTTATCGGCTAGGACCCCGTTTCGGGTAGTGGAAGCATACAAGGCGCTCCGAACCAAGCTGCAATTCTCTCTGGCGGCCGCAGAAGGCGAAAATACAATCATCGTGTCATCCGCCTCGCCCAATGAGGGGAAAAGTACTACTTGTGCCAATTTAGCGATTACGTTTGCGCAAACCGGTGCCAAAATTTTGATTATTGACGCGGACTTGCGGAAACCAACGCAGCAAAAAATTTTTCGTGTGGACAACTCTTCCGGCCTGTCGAGACTGCTGGCTGGTTTTGAATCCCTGGCGGAGTCCCTGAAGCGGGAGGTGGAGCCTGGCGTGGATTTGATTACCGCTGGCCCTACGCCGCCGAACCCGGCGGAATTACTGGGAAGCAGCAATATGGATATTTTGCTGGGAAAACTAAAAGAGCATTATGATTATATTTTAATCGATACGCCGCCTGTCAATGTGGTGACGGATGCCATCGTGCTGTCACAAAAGGCCGCCGGCGTAGTGTTGGTGGCGAAGCATCGGCAGACCACTTATGAGGAATTGCAGGATGCCGTGGAAACGGTGAAATTTGCACAGGCCAATGTTCTGGGAGTCGTGATTGGCGGCGCCACGGAAAAAGGCAGATATGGTTCCGGTTCCTATCGGTACAAGCGGTACGACTATGCGGAATACAGCAAGGGTTAAGCCGTTTTGCTCATGGGAGCCGCGGCAGCATGGGGGAGTTCGGCAGCGGGAACATTGCCAATAAAAAATAGGTTCTTTACCATCTTCCTTTGAAATTCCTATTGGTGTATAAGCGATAGGAAATTATTATTTTAGTAAATTAATTTGTGTAAGAATAGCGAAGGATTGATGACATGAATAGACGAAAGATTCTGCTTATTATTGTTGATTTGGTTTCTTTTTTTGCTTCGTTTGTCCTTTTACTTGGGTTTTTCCCCAGCGGAGTGGAATCACTGACGCTTGTGCAGCGCCTGCTCCATGGCGCGATTATGCTGGCGTGCGTATTTGGATGCCGTTTTGTCCTGCGGGTATATAGCCGGGTTTGGCGATATGCCAACGCCTCGGAATATTTGCGGGTGGTGATGGCGGATTTCTTTGGCGGATGCCTGTATCTTGGAATCAATTATATTGTGATGCCGTGGCAGCTCACGTTTGTTCGCAGCGTATCTCTGATTTCTCTTTCTGCGCTTGCCACGTTATCGGCGCGATTTGCTTATCAGTACTTGTCTTCCCGGCGGAATCGGCCGGTGGCCCAGAACGGATTGGATAGCAACAAAATTAATGTTGCTATTGTGGGTGCGGGCCGCGTTGGTGTTCTGCTGGCGGAAGAGCTGCTGCTGAATCCCCATGCGCATTATACTCCGTACTGCTTTTTTGACAAGGATCCCCATAAAATCGGCAGCCTGGTGATGGGTCTCAAAGTGTACCGGGAGGATGACTCGGTGGTGGAGCGAATTCGGGAAATGCCCATTCAGGAAATCGTCATTGCGCTGCCTAATTTGGACGCGGATCAAAAGAAAATTCTGTACGAGCTATATAAAAAGACAGGCTGTCATGTAAAGCTGTATGACTATCCTTTTGGCGAGGGCGGCCGGGAAGAAAGCAAGCGTACTCTGCGGGATTTCAAAATCGAAGATTTGCTGTTCCGGGATGCCGTTACCTTTGACGAGCCGCTGACAAAACAATTTTATTATGGAAAGACAATTTTGATTACGGGTGCGGGCGGATCCATCGGCAGCGAGCTGTGCCGTCAGGTTGCGAAAATGAATCCTCGGAAGTTGATTATTCTGGATATTTATGAAAACAATGCTTACGATATTTGTCAGGAATTGGTCAGACGGTATGGATCGAAATTGGATGTGGTCATTGAGATTGCCTCCGTACGGGATGCCGTACAAATCGATTGCGTTTTTGCCAAGTATCGGCCGGATGTCGTGTTTCACGCGGCGGCGCATAAGCACGTTCATTTAATGGAACACAACTGTATCGAAGCGGTGAAAAATAATATTTTCGGCACGCTGAATGTGGTCAACGCGGCGGAGCGGTACGGCGTCAGGCGGTTTTTGCTGATTTCAACTGATAAGGCGGTCAATCCAACCAATGTAATGGGCGCTTCGAAACGGCTATGTGAGATGATTGTCCAGAGCAGGCGGGACAGCAAGACCGACTTTGTAGCGGTCCGTTTCGGCAACGTTTTGGGATCGAACGGCAGCGTCATTCCGCTTTTTAAGCGACAGATTGAGAACGGCGGCCCGATCACCATTACGGACAAGCGTATTATCCGATATTTCATGACCATCCCGGAGGCCGTGCAGCTGGTGCTGCAAACAGGGGCTATGGCGGGGAAATCGGAAATTTATGTTTTGGATATGGGCAGGCCCGTTAAGATTTTGGATCTGGCGGAGAATATGATCCGTCTGTCCGGACTGACGCCCTACCGGGATATCGATATCGTGGAGGTCGGCCTACGCCCTGGTGAAAAACTATATGAAGAATTGCTGATCAAAACGGAATCATTGGATCAGACCGACAACAAGATGATTTTTATTGAACGGGATCAGCCCCTCTCGCGGGAGGAGATCGCCGAGAAGCTGGATATTTTACAAAATGCCTTGACTTTTGCGAAAGAGCAGATCCATCAAGCGGAAGCGCTTACTATAGGCAATGAGACGGTTCGCAGTGCGCTGAAGCGTGTGGTTCCTACGTTCCAGGATGCGGAAGAAATCAATGAAAAAGCGTCTGAATCGGAAGAAATGAAAAAAGTAGAACGGTTTGATTCTAAAAATCTTGGAATGGAAGAGCTCGCGGTCAACCGGATATCGTAATCCATCTGTCTTTTGGGCAGCGCCGTCCGATTGCCGGTGATACGCGCAGTCGGGGATCTCGTTCAGCCTCCGCAGCCACGGCAATATCGGAATGAAAGATTTGTGAAGCGTTACCTTTTGTCTTTTGTTCGGATCGACCCGTTGCAGCTGCTCATGATTCTTTGTGTTTGTTTTTGAAAGTCATTCCCCCAAGTTATAAGTTGTTTTGTGTTTGGTGTATACTGCTTACAACAGAAATCGTTTCCCAATTAAGGGATACCATACCATTGTCTGCGGCATAAGCCAAGTGAACCGCGCCGTGGGTTCTTCTAATGCAGAAAATAAGAAACAAGCAAGCTTCCTTTCTATCTAAAGAAGGCGTATGTAAAACAGTATGGCGAATTGCTATGATTGTTGTTGCTTTGATGGTGGTGCTGATGAATGTCGTGTTCAGGAGCAGGAAACCGAAAGAGGATGGGAAAGAGTCAAAGAAAAATGAGTAACGTATCGTTTTGCGGAATAACGAAATGCGGTTGTTTGAACGCTTTTTCATTCTGTCTCAATGACCTATGCCTGCCTCCTTTCCGAGGCAGGCATTTTTTCCATATTGACAAAAGCATTCTGTAAGGATTCCTGATTTTCTGAAAGGAATTCAGACAATCCGCCGTAACGAAACGTTGCAAGTGAAACCGCCGCGGTTCCCGAAAACCCGGATGCGACATTGCCGAAAGCGGACTTCGCTGTTTTCTTCCAGAGTCGATGAAACACGGGTATGGTAATCTTAGCATAGGCGGTTTTCTACATTGTTGTGTACATGATAGACGATTGCAGACAGACGTGCTATAATAAATTACATTCCTAATTGTATATTAAGGAAGGAATGTTGGGGGAAGGTTGATAACATGTGGAGAGATGAGCTGTATGAGCTCGCCTTCAGCCTGTGGCGTACTCCTTTTTGGAACAAGAGGAGGGAACGGCTGGTTTTTTCTGTTCCTTGTACGACAGAGGAAGAGGCGTATTGCGTTATTGTCGGAGAAAAGGAACGATTTGTCCGGATCGAACTGTTTCATAGAGAATTGCCGGAGGCCGGCTCGCAACAGAACGCACGTTCTTTGTTCTCCGCCAGGGAGGCGGCAGGCGCCAAAGAAAGAGTAGTTTGCCGTTATGCCAGATGGGATCATTTGACAGAGCGAGATCGGCGTGAATTACGGAAATACGTTCCCCATCCGGATCCGGAGCAGACATATCCTTGTTTTCGGGAACAGGGACCCTATCAAAAAATTTGGTATTTGGAAAAATCGGTGGACCGTATGCGGGTCGCTTTGATTGCGGCCAACCAATTGGCGGAGCAAAAAGAATGTTTTTACCATCGATCCGCAGGGAGCAACCTGTTTCTTGCTTCTCTGGCGGAGCGTTTTTCTCCCGGCAAAGATGATGTCTCGTTGAAGGCGGGTTCGCCTCATGCGTCCTTTTCCGCGCGAAGCCGGATGGATACCGTCAGGCTCCGCCGTATGACACCGCATCCGGGTGAAGTCCTGCTTTGTGATCTTCTCCTGTCTCCCTTTTCGGCAGGCGGTGTTCCTCCTTTTTTCCCTTTTGTCTTTCTGGTTATGAATAGCCGGGCTGAAATTCTGCATCATATCTGGATGCAGTATCCGGAAAACCAATCCGGATTGTGGATAGCGGATTTTTTGGAATACCTGATGAACGCCGGGAAACCGGAGAAAATTTTTGTTTGGAAGGAACATATCTATTCCTATTTGGTTCCGTTATCCCGGTCCTGCGGATTTTCCATCCGATTGGAAGAGAGCTTGGAGAAAAGGCTTTCCCTGCTGAAAGCAATTGCCGCCTTTTTTGTGAGGGAGAAAAAGGCGCGGAGACGGGCCCGCTGGAAAATGGAAGAGGATGAAACCTCGTTTCTTGGAATTTGTTTGTTTTGCCGGAAATCCTGCCGGAAAGAAAATCTGTTGCGCCATCTGCAAATTTGTTCGGGACGGCCTAAGGAAGAGGGGGACCGAAGATATTTCATTCTGCAGGTAGAAAAGGAGAATCGCCCGGAGTGCTTTTTGTTTTTACGGGTTCAAGCGGATTGCAGTCTTTGGAATTTAAAAAAAACAATTTGTGAAGTGTGGGAAGTAGAGGCATTGTATTGCGACAGTACTTTTTGCAATGGAGATAACCGCTTTTTTTGCGGCGGCGATCCCCAGGACCGCTGTCATCTTCCTCTGAATTGTGTGGCAGGAGAAGGTGATATGCTGAACTATCGATCTCCGTATTCTTCTTTGCGGATTCTTTTGTCGGGGGAGGAATTGGGGGCCGCGGAAGGCCTGCCGGTAGCGGTGATTGCCCAACATGCTGTTCCGTCCTATCGCTGTTGCCAATGTGGCGCGCACTGCTGATGAGTGGAACGCGGGCACAGAACGTCTGCCGGCGCCCCCGGAGAATTCCTGAAGTACCGTCCGTGAAATTTGCCGTACAAGCGGATTCCTTGCAATAAACGGTCAATGAGGGTATACTATTCCAGTTCATATTGGCGGCGGCGAAGGGAGTTGTGATAGTTTGGAAGCAATTGGCAAAAGGGTATTTCTGTTGGGAATGCATGCGTTCCGACTGCAGAATTTTTTGGTTTCTTCTAACAAAGAATGGCAGGAACGGCAGAGAAAAACATATCCCGAGAAGCCGGAGGCTTGTTTTTACGTTGATTTTCATACCCATTGCTTACCCGGCCTGGATGATGGCGCCAAGGATCTGGATGTTTCTTTACAGATGCTGCATTGCGAAGCGTCGCAGCAGGTGGATTTGTTGATTGCAACCCCGCACTATTATCCTCATCGGGAAACCATCGAGGGTTTTTTACAAAGGAGGGAAACCGCGTATTCCGCCTTGCTTTCCTGCCCTGAAGCGGGAGGAATTTCTTTGCTCCGGGGAGCGGAGGTGTATTTGGAGCGGGATTTGGAATATGAGAAGGACTTATCGTCTCTTTGTTTCACCGGCACCAACTGTCTGCTGCTGGAATTTCCTTACCGGCGTTTGGAAGATTGGGTCCTGGCGGCGGTGGAAAATATCGGATACAAATATCGAATCCGGCCGATTCTGGCGCATATGGACCGGTACCGGCAAGAGTTCACCCCCGAGGATTACGATCGGATTTTTGCCATCGAAAACGTTGTTTGCCAGATTAACGCAGAGGCGCTGCTGCAGCGCTCCGGTCTATCGTTCGTCCTTTCCTTAATCAAAAAGAAGGTCCCGCTGGTATTCGGAAGCGATTGTCACGACATGGGGGATCGGGCTCCTGTTTTGGCGCGGGGATTGTCCGTTTTGCGGGAGAAGGTAGGGGATGGGGTATTTTTCCGTCTGATGGAAGAGGCTGCCTCTTTGGTTTCTATTGGGAAAGGGAGTTCCGGATGCAGACACCTTGGTATGTAATACAGGTTCGGGCCGGCAGTGAACAAACCGTATGCCGGAAAATTTTAAAGCTGATGGATTCTTCTTTGTATGAAACTGCGTTTGTGCCCATGATGGAAATCGTATACAAAGAGGCGGGGAAATACAACAAGGTTTGGAAAGCGATGTTTCCGGGATATTTGTTTGTGATCAGCAGCCAGATCGAACAAGTTCATTTTTTTTGCAAACGCATTCCGGCACTGACCAGAATTTTGCGGGAAGGCATGACGTTTCAGCAGCTTCCGGAGCAGGAGGTCCAATTTCTGTTATCTCTTTATGACGACTGTTACCGGCTTGGCATGTCGGAAGGCGTGATGGAACAGGATCAAATATTTGTTACAAAAGGTCCGTTACGGGGGCACGAGGGCCGAATTCAAAAAATCGATCGTCACAAACGGCTTGCTTTTGTGGAAATGGATTTCTTGGGCCGGGAAACGCTGGTGCGCATGCCGCTGGAAATTGTGAGCAAAATTTGACGATAAGAAAAGGATATGATAAGATAAGTCCCGCGGTTAAAAATGTATTTTGCAGCTGCCGGTCCTGGCCGGCGTGATAACAAATGCAGGAGGTTGTTGGAAGATGGCAAAGGGGTTACGTGGCGGATTTGGGTCCGGGAACAAAAGCGGCGGCGGAAACAACATGCAAAAAATGCTGCAGCAGGCACAAAGAATGCAGGCGGAGATGGAGAAAGAGCAGGCTTCGCTGGCGGATGAGACCGTGGAAGCCACGTCTGGCGGCGGAGCGGTCCGCGTGGTTTTCAAAGGAGACAAGACGCTGCTGGAGCTGGAAATAAAGCAGGACGTGGTAGATCCGGAGGACGTGGAGATGCTCCAAGACTTGGTTTTGGCTGCGGTAAACGAAGGCCTGGCTGCGGTTGACCGGCTGACCGAGGAGCGCCTTGGAAAATATTCGGCGGCTATGCAGGGGATGCTGTAAGGCTTTCCGGTCATATGTGAAAAGAGATAGAGCCCGAGTGGGACGATGAGAGGTGTACGCAGAAATGGGTTTGTACGCGGCTCCGGTGGCAAAACTGATTGAACAGTTTGAGAAGCTTCCTGGCATTGGACAAAAAACGGCGCAGAGATTGGCTTTCTACTTATTAAATCAACCGAAGGAGATGGCGCAGGCTTTTGCCCAAGCTGTTTTGGAGGCTCGGTCTGGTTTGCAGTTTTGTTCTGTTTGTCAAAATATGTCGGACAAGGAGATCTGCGATCTTTGCGCCAATCCGGCCAGAGACCGCAGTATTATTTGTGTTGTAGAGGATCCGCGGGACGTAGTAGCGATGGAACGCATCCGGGAATTCAAGGGATTGTATCATGTCCTGCACGGCACGATTTCTCCGATGAATGGGATTGGTCCGGAAGATATTCGGATCAAGGAATTGCTGCACCGGATGACCGATGCGGTAAAGGAAGTGATCGTTGCCACCAATCCGACCATTGAAGGAGAGGCCACCGCCATGTATTTGGCGAAAATGATCAAACCCTTTGGCGTGGTGGTAACGCGCATCGCGCATGGGATACCGGTAGGCGGCGACTTGGAATACGCAGATGAAATTACTCTGGCAAAGGCGCTGCAAGGCAGAAGGGAGATTTGAGCATGCTGAAAAATTTGCAGGCAGCAGAGAACAAATACGAAGAGCTCACCCAAAAGCTGTCGGATCCTTCCGTTCTGGGTGATCCGGATTTGTTCCGCAAGCTGGCGATTGAGCATGCGGAATTATCGGAAGTGGTAGAGACCTTTCGGGAGTACAAGCAAAAGAAGCAGGAACGGGAGGAAGCCAGAACTTTGCTGGAGGGGAATCTGGAGCCGGATTTTCGGGAACTGGTACAAGCGGAATGGGAAGGGACCGTCCAACAAACGCGGGAACTGGAGAATCGGCTGAAGCTTCTGCTGACGCCTAAGGACCCTAAGGATTCAAAAAGCGTCATTGTGGAAATCCGCGGAGGAGCCGGTGGAGAAGAGGCGGCATTATTCGGTTCGGTGCTGTTCCGGATGTACACCCGGTACGCCGAGCGGAAGAACTGGAAGACGGAAATCATCGATATCAATGAAACGGAAATTGGCGGTATGAAGGAAGTGGCGTTTACCATTGACGGTTATGGCGCTTACAGTCGGCTGAAATTTGAAAGCGGCGTTCATCGCGTCCAGCGGGTTCCGTCTACCGAATCAGGCGGTCGAATCCACACGTCTACCGCTACCGTGGCTGTTTTGCCGGAAGTAGATGAAGTGGAGGTAGACATCAATCCCAACGATTTGCAAATGGATACCTTCCGGTCCAGCGGAGCAGGAGGGCAGCACATCAACAAAACCGAATCGGCAATTCGGATTACACACAGACCCACCGGAATTGTGGTGGCGTGTCAGACGGAGCGTTCTCAGCTTCAAAATCGGGAGACCGCTATGCGGATGCTTCGTTCGAAACTATATGAAATGTATAAGGGCGCTCAGGAGTCAGAAGTGGCGGAGGCCCGGCGCAGCCAGGTGGGAACGGGCGATCGGAGCGAACGAATCCGGACGTACAACTATCCGCAGAATCGTGTTACGGATCATCGGATCGATTTGACTTTGTATAAGCTGGGGAACGTGCTGGAAGGCGATTTGGATGAAATCATCGATGCTTTGGTGACCACGGATCAGGCCGGTAAAATGGCTGGCGGCAGATTGGATGAATGGGATGAAGACTGAATTGTTTCGGGTGGATCCTCGGCGGATTGACCCGGAAATCGTAACATATTGCGGCAGGAAGCTTCGTCAGGGCGCTTTGGTTTGTTTCCCCACCGAAACGGTATACGGATTGGGCGCCAACGCATTTGACGCGCAGGCGATAGACCGAATTTACGAGGCAAAGCAGCGTCCTGCCGACAATCCGTTGATCGTACACATCAGCAATATGGATATGCTGGATGGGATTACCTGCTGTGCCGGCCAGCGCCGCAGCAGGCTTCTGGCGCTGGGAAAAATATTTTGGCCAGGTCCGCTGACGCTGATTGTGGACCGCGGCGATGCCATCCCTCCCAATGTTTCCTGTGGGTTAGCTAGTGTCGGGATTCGTTTTCCGCGGCATCCGGTAGCGCAGGCGCTGATCCAGGCGGCTGGCGTACCGGTGGCGGCGCCCAGCGCCAACCTATCCGGCCGGCCCAGTCCTACGCTGGCGGAGCATGTTATAGAAGACTTGGATGGACGCGTGGACATTATTTTGGACGGCGGCCCTTGTGAGGTAGGGGTGGAGTCTACGGTGTTTGACTTGATTGGACAGCCGCCTACTATTCTGCGGCCGGGTGCGGTAACACTCCCGCAGCTTCAGTCCGTTATCGGCAGTGCAGCAGAGTTTTGCTGGAAGGGACAGGCCACCGGCGGGGATCCGTCTGCCGCCGGACAGGATTCCGGAAACGATTTGGCAGAGGAAGTGGAGAAGCCCCGCTCGCCCGGTATGAAATACACGCACTATGCTCCGAAAGCAAAGGTAACTATTTATTCCGGCCCACAGGAATCGGTGGTAAGACGCATCCGGAAGGAACTGGAGCAGGCTGAAAAGACCGGGATTTTTGCGGGCGTTCTTGCAACGGAACAAACGATTTGTTATTATAATAAAGATGTTCCGGTTTTGTCTTTTGGAGACGGGAACAATGGTTTGGAGCAGGCATCCAGACTCTATGCCTGTTTGCGGCAGTTTGATGAACTGGGCGTCTCCGTCGTATTGGCGGAAGCGGTTCCTTCCACCGGTGTTGGCAACGCAGTGATGAATCGATTGTACCGGGCGGCCGGCGGAAGACTTGTAGAAACAGGAGAATACGGGGAGCAAAAAGAAGGGGGAAGAGAACCATGAGTTGGAAGATCTTGTTTGTTTGTACCGGCAATACGTGCCGCAGCCCTATGGCGGAATGCATGATGCGCGCTTTACTGGCAGAGGCGGTTCAGGAGGGCAGGCTTCCTTCCGGAACGTTGGAAGTGGGCTCCGCGGGGCTGTACGCCGGGGTGGGCGGCGAAATCAGTGTGCCGGCAGCAGAGATTTTGGCGGAGGAGTTTGGCCTGGATGGAACAGGTCATCGCGCTGCGCAGCTGACCCCGGAGTTGGTCAGGGAAAGCGACCTGATCTTGGCTATGACGGAAAGTCACAAAGAAAGAATTTTGCGGGAATATCCTTTGGCAAAGGTGCAGACTGTGAAAGAATTTGCTTATGGGGAAGACGGCGATATTGCCGACCCGTTTCTTGGCAGCCGGGCGGAATACTTGCGATGTGCCCAGGAACTTCAGGAAACACTGAAGGCGGTAGTGCGAAAACTGGAAGAACAGCTAAAAAGTGAATAAGCGACAGATGCAGCACAACAATACAGGATTATTAGGAGGCTAATATGGGACAGGTTCATATTTTTGATCATCCGCTGATTCAGCATAAGATTGCATTGCTCAGGGGAAAAGAGACGCAGACAAAGGATTTTCGGGAATTGGTTTCGGAAATTGCCATGCTCATGTGTTTTGAGGTAACCCGGAATTTGCCGCTTAAGGATGTGGAAGTGGAAACACCGGTTGGAATCGCCCAGGCCAAGATGCTGGCGGATAAAAATGTTTGTTTTGTACCGGTCCTGCGAGCCGGATTGGGCATGGTAGATGGCGTGCTGAGCTTGATTCCTACGGCAAAGGTAGGGCACATTGGGCTTTACCGGGATCCCCAGACATTGAATCCGGTGGAATACTACTGTAAACTTCCGGTGGACGTGGCGGAACGGGATGTCATTGTTTTGGATCCCATGTTGGCCACAGGCGGTTCGGCTTCCGCTGCCATTTCCTTTATCAAGCAGCGGGGAGCCCGGCGAATTCGAATGATGAATATCATTGCGGCGCCTCCCGGCATTGAAAAAGTAGTCCAGGATCATCCTGACGTGGATATTTACTGTGCTGCGGTGGATCCTGCCTTGAACGATCACGCATACATCGTACCGGGATTGGGCGACGCAGGGGACCGGCTGTTCGGAACCAAGTAAAGAGAAACTTTGCTTTTGGCTGAAAACGCCGTCTTTGTTTTTTCTTTGGAGAAAACAAGGCGGCGTTTTACACAATCTTTCCATTTCAGATGGAATATTTTGTCCGGATCCGTCGTATGCATTGCTTAGAATGAATCATAAAGCATGAGGTGACCTGGATGAAGATGGGAAAACGGTTTTGCACAGGGCTGCTGGCCGTGATGATGGTATTGTGTATCGCAGGATGTTCCAAAAAGAATCCGGATTCGGGTGATGGGGACGAATATACACCGACCAGCAGCTTAGCGCTGTCGGAAGAAGAGGCAGCTGCGCTGAGTGGTAAAATGCGTGTGAAACTGTATTATACGGCACCGGAGAATACGCAGCTGGCTGGCGAGATCCATTTGCTGGAATACACTGCAAAAGATGCCAAAGCGGAACACTTGATACAAAAAGTAATGGAATCGTTGTTGGCTGGTCCCTCTGAAGGCGGCAAACTGGGCGTTTTGATTCCGGAAGGAGCGAAGGTGGAAAATGTGTCGATCAAAGATGACTGTGCTACCATCGATTTTAACCGGGCGTTTGCGGATGGCCTGCCGAAGGAGAAGGAAACGGCAAAGTTGCTGGCCTATTCCATTGTGAACACCGTTACGGAATTGAAGGAAATTGAGAAGGTAAAAATTACCGTAGAGGGCGGCGATATCGGGGTTACGGATAGCGGTTTTGAATTTACGACTTTTTCTCGAAGCTTGGAAATGGTGGCGGCGGCCAATTCGACGGAAGACGTGTTCTCCGAATCCGACTATGATGGTGTAGAATTGGAATAAACGGAATGGAAACAATCGGCTGCGGCCGGCTGGGTGAGGTCAGCCGGCCGCAACTTCTACTTGTCAAAGCAGAGATATCATGTATAATAGTCTCGGAGATGCTTCCGAGCCATAGGCAAAATGCTTCCTTGGAACGGAAAACCTGTTCCAAGGACGTCGAAGGCGATGACGACGCATTTGGTAATATGGTATGATCGTCTCGGGGTTGTCCTCCGAGCCATTTTTTGTTGAAACGGAGCGTTTCTTTTCTGCAGCCGCTGAAAAAGAGACGGCGTCTCCTGCAGCGGAATATAATAATGAAGAAAGATCCTTTTGAGAAAGGTGTTGTTTTTGTGAGACAAACAGTAGCTGTTCTATTTGGAGGCCGTTCCACAGAGCATGAGGTTTCCTGTGTTTCCGCCCATTCGATTCTGCAAAGTCTTGATCGGAGTCGTTTTGATGTGATCATGGTCGGTTTGACTAAGAGCGGTGATTGGCTGCCGTACCAGGGTCCCTTATCGGCGATTCCTACCGGAGAATGGGAATCGATTGCCCGGCGGGAGTTGGGATTGACGGAAGACATCCGTTGCGTAATAGCGCCGGGATTGGAAGCTATTCAGCGCTGTGACGTTATCTTTCCGGTATTGCATGGCATTAATGGGGAAGACGGGACGGTTCAAGGTGTCTTTGAGTTATTGGATAAGCCCTATGTTGGCTGCCATGTTTTAGCATCCGCCGTTTGTATGGATAAGGTCTACTCCAAAATAATACTGGCCAGTGAGGGGATTCCTCAGTGCAGGCACTTAGTCGTACACCGTCATGTTTTGCTGGCGGATGAGAACGCGTACATACAGGAAATAGAAGAGCAGCTGGGATACCCTTGTTTTATCAAACCGGCGAATTCCGGTTCGTCCGTAGGCGTCTATAAGGTAAAAAACAGGGAGGAGCTCCGCGTCGGTTTGTTGGAAGCGCAAAAGCTGGACCGAAAGATCCTGGTGGAAGAATTTGTGAACGGGAAGGAAATCGAATGCGCCGTTTTGGGCAATCTTACCCCGGAAGCTTCCACCCCCGGCGAGGTCATTCCGTCAAAAGAGTTTTATGACTACGAGGATAAATACCGGTCCGGAACCAGTATGACGAAGATTCCGGCTGATCTGCCGGCGGAGAAGCTGGAAGAAGTGCGCCGTTACGCGCTGCGGGCATTCCTTGCTACGGATTGTTCCGGCCTTGCCCGGATTGATTTCTTCTGCCGCAAAGGAACGGGCGAGATTCTATTAAATGAAATTAACACCCTTCCGGGTTTCACGGAGATCAGTATGTATGGTAAAATGTGGGCCGCGGATGGCGTTTCCTTCCCGGAGTTATTATCCAGGCTGATTGATCTGGCATACCAAAGAAAAGAGGAAAACGCAAGATGCACGGAATAACTGACAACAGGCCGATTGGTGTGTTCGATTCCGGATTAGGCGGATTGACTGTGCTGCGGGCTATGCGGAGCCTGATGCCAAATGAATCCCTGGTTTATTTTGGCGACAGCGGACGAACTCCCTACGGCACAAAATCCAAAGAAATCATTATTAAATATACCTTTCAGGACATGAATTTTCTGCTGCGGCAAAATGTGAAAATGATAGTTATTGCCTGCAATACCGCCAGCGCCTGTAGTCTGGACGTAGTGCGGCAGCAATATGCTTTTCCTGTAGTGGAAGTGGTGGAGCCGGGAGCCAGAGCCGCTTCTCGGGTAACCCAGTCAGGAAGGATAGGTGTGATCGGTACCACGGCTACCGTATCCAGCGGCGTATACGAGCGGGCGATAACCCGGTATTTGCCTGAGGCGGCGATCCAAGCAAAGGCGTGTCCCCTCTTTGTTCCCCTGGTAGAAGAAGGCTGGTGGGACAATGACATCAGTGAGCTGGTTGCCTTCCGTTATCTGCAGGATATGAAACAGGCGGAAGTGGATACGCTGATTCTGGGCTGTACTCATTATCCTCTGCTGCAGGCGGTGATTGGCCGCGTGATGGGACCGCAGGTAAAACTGGTCAATTCGGCATGGGAGGTTGCCCGGGCTGTTCAGGAAGTATTGCAACAGGAACAGTTGAAAGCGGCAGACAACCATCAGCCGTCTGTCCGTTTCTATACCAGCGACAGCGAGGAAAAATTCACTTCGCTTGGAACGTTGTTTCTGGGAGCTGCCATGCATTCGGCTACGAAAGTGGAGATCGAAAAGGAATGGGACGGGGGAGCCTGCTATGACCGCTCCTAATGCGTTCTTGACAATACAAAGCGGTGTTTGGCGAAACGGGGATTTTCAGGAGGAGATGCAAACCACGCTGAAAGCTTGGTTTGCTATGCAGGACGGTCCCCGTTTCGTTCTACGGTACCCGGAACCGGCGGAGTCCGGCTTGAATCAGGCGGAGACGTCTATCCGGATACGAGGCGGTCTGGCTGTGATGGAACGTGGCGGCCGCGCTTCCTGCCGTTTTTTATTTGCGGCGGGAAGACGCGAAACGGTTTGCTACCAACTGCCGGAAGGGGAACTGTTTTTTTATCTTCTGACAGAGAGGATGGCGTATCGGTTGGACCGGAGCGGCGGACAAGCGGAAATAACGTACCGGTTGGGACAGGATGAGCAGCTTTCTGATTCAGACAGGCGGAGGCTTCTCCTGACGATTCACGTACCGGAGGATTCTTTCTCATGAAAAAGCCGGATGATTTGATCGCATGTACCCAGGCTGTTTTTCAGCAGGCGGCAGTATTATTGTGCGAAGGACTGGGCGTGGATTCGCGTTCCGTACCGTTTTTTACAATACGTTGGACCCCGGCTTCCCGCGGTACATCCTTTGGTCATTGCTATAGTACCTGGGCGTTGGAAGCTGCCTCAATACTAGGTCGGGATCCGGGAGACCTGTTAGGTCGTCTTTGTGATCTGGCGCAGTGGAACGGGTCGGCGGCCGTAGAAGGAGGGTACTTGAATCTTACGTTCTCTCCTGCTTCGTTGCGGGCGGTTCTGCTGCAGTGGTCGGCGCTCTGGCAGGATCGGATGCCGCCGCGGGAGCTTTTGAAAGATGCGGTACCGGATCATGCTGTTTTTCTGATTTGGTATGGCTATCATAAGGTTTGGAGCGGCTTGCGCTATTTATGGGAAGGCTGGGAAGATATGGACGCGCCGCCAATTTGCTGGCCGAAGGATGAACTGGATCAATCGGTGAGACGGGCAGAACTGCTGCTGGCCCAATATGCCTGCGCCCGTCGGGAGGCGGCTAGGGAGCTAGCGACGTTTTTCTATCAATTTGACCGGCAGGTATGCGGCCGGCAGGTACCCCTTCCTCTCTACCGGGCGTGCGGCACTGTTTTTTTACAGGAATTGCAAAGAGCTGTATAAGCTTTCTCAAAGCGTGGCATACTACTCATGCAGTCATTATCCCGGGAAACTGCAACTTTGATGCAGGAGGATAATCACGATGAGAAAGTACATGCGAAAATTGGGCAGGATTACGCTGGTTCTGGCGTCAATCGTTATGATCGCGGCTGTCATTGGGGCAATCTATTCCATTTGCGTGCTGCAGGGCATTACAGATAATCTGGTGCGGCTCCATGTGATTGCGAACAGCGATTGCGAAGAAGATCAAGCGCTCAAACTCAAGGTGCGGGACAGCGTGGTGGAATATACCGACAGCTTGTTGTCGGGCGTCGGCAGCGCGTCGGAATCCCTGGAACTGCTCCGCGAACATACGCAGGATATACAACAGGTTGCCAAACAACGGCTGGAGGAAGAAGGCAGCGAATACGACGTATCGGTGTACACAGGAGATTTCGCCTTTCCAGCGAAAAATTACGGAGACATCACGCTGCCTGCGGGGACCTATCAATCCCTGCGCGTGGTCATTGGAGAAGGCAGCGGAGCCAATTGGTGGTGCGTCTTGTTCCCTCCTTTGTGCTTTGTGAACGCAGGATACGACCATGCGGATGCACCGGCATTGGAAGAAGTCTTGCCGGGAGAGTCGTATGAAATCATTCAGACGGATCCAAAAGAGGATACGGTAAAAATCCGATTCAAAATTGTGGAGTTTTTTGAGGAGTCCGTTCAAAAAATCCAGGCTGTATGGACCAGCTGGTTTGGATGACAAATAAGTTGTTTCTTTTCTATAGATACCCCTCTTTTTTCTTTTTTAAGCGCGCTCCCTTCCCCCGGGGAGCGCGCTTGCATTCTTTTTTGCTCAGAAAACGGGCTGGTTTTCGGTTGGCAAAATGGTTCTGGCACGTTTTGGAATTCTTCTGACACCCTGTGTATAGGCTTGGAATATTACGGCAACAATAGGGGCGGAGGTTGATATACATGAAAAATTTTTGGAAAACAAAAGGCTATTATGTGATTCTGCTTGTGTGTGTGGCCGCTGTCTGCATTGCGGGGATCGCCGTACTGCAAAGTAGACTGCGGAACGACGATGACACGCCGGTGCTGTCTTATTCTACCGCTACCCCCAAACCAAATGGCGGGAAAACGGCAGCTCCTGCGCCCACGCCGACAACGCCCAGCGATGTATCTTCGACGGATATTGAAACAAACCGTCCCGTTTCGCCGGATCCGTCTAATCCGACGGCATCTCCGAACCCGGAGGTTATCGAAATGATCCGTCCGCTGGAAGGCGATGTGTTGAAGAAATACGCGGCCGATAAGCTGACGTACAACAAAACCACAAAGGAATGGCGTATCCATGCTGCCATCGACATTGCCGGCGAGGAAGGCGCGGAAATCAAATGTGCTTATGCCGGTACGGTTAAGGACATCAAAAACGATCCGCGCTATGGATGTACGGTAATCGTTGACCATGGAAAAGGCTTATCTACGGTCTACTGCGGTATTGCTGCTCTGAGCACCATATCGGAGGGCGATACGCTGGAAACGGGAGCCATACTCGGTACTCTGGGGAATACCATTTTCTGTGAAAGCGAAGATGGAGTCCACTTGCACTTCGAGGTTATTTTGAATGGAAAAAATGTAGATCCGGCAGGATATGTTTCCTGGGAGACTGACAAATAACCCGCTGTGCAAACCAACAGAACATCTGTCAGAAGAGGAACGCCTTAAAACAGAGGCGTTCCTTCTTTTGTTCGGAGACAGTTGACTTCGGCCGGACCTGGTGGTATGCTGTGAAAAAAGAAAGGAATCGGTTTGATGGAAATCGCAGATGCGGAGAGGCGTACCGGCCGGATTTTTGATATTCAGTATTTTTCGGTTCATGATGGACCGGGGATCCGGACGACTGTGTTTTTTCAGGGTTGTCCTCTGCGCTGCCGGTGGTGTCACAATCCAGAGGGCTTTTTTTTACGCCCGTTGCTGCGGTATCAGCCGGAACACTGTATTTTTTGTGGACGGTGCCGGGATCTTTGTCCTAAGGACTGTCACTCTTTTCCTGAAAGGGGGCATCAGGTGTCTTTTTCTTCCTGCACATCCTGTGGTATCTGCGCGGCGAATTGTCCTTCTCAGGCGCTTTCTCTGGTAGGGCGGACCGTGACGGCAGAGGAGATTTTGCAGCATGTGCTGCGTGACAGGCCTTTCTATGGTGAAGAGGGGGGATTGACCTGTTCGGGCGGAGAATGTATGACACAGTCTGCGTTTTTGACAGGATTGCTGCGGGCGGCGAAGGAGCAGGGAATTTCCACTGCGGTGGATACTTCCGGGATGGCGCCTTGGAAGAATTTTGAACAGGTTGCTCCCTATGTGGATTGGTATTTGTACGATATCAAGGCATTTTCGGAAGAATTGCACCGCTGGGGAACGGGTGTTTCCAATCGGTCGATATTGGAAAATTATAGAAAGCTGGCTGCACGGGGGAGCCGCATTTGGGTGCGAATTCCATTGATACCAGGCTTCAATGCTACGTTGGAGGAGATGGACCGTATCGCAGAATTTTTAAGCGAGGCGGGCGGCGCGCAGCAGATCCGCCTGATACCGTATCATACATTTGGAAAAAGCAAGTATCTCCAGCTGGGGATGACCGTTGAGGGAGAGTTCCATCCGCCGGAGAAAGAAGAGCAAAGAAGGTTGGAAGAGCCATTCCGGATGAGAGGGCTTCCCCTTGTGATTTAAGGAATAGCGAAAGAGGAAATGCGAGGTGTTTGAACATGACAAGGACGGCATTTTTGCGGGAACAGACAAGGAACAGCGTTCACAAAAAAGCTCGGATTGCGATGCCGGAAGATTGGTCAACCGCAAATTTGGATTGCAGCTTGGCGGAGCGCAAGGCTTATGCCGTTCGGATGCTGCTGGAAAACATGCCCTTATACATTGGAGAACGGGAATTATTGGTTGGTTCTCGCACGGTATACGGCCGCCGTGGCGAGGAGCAGGACGAACAGGATCGTTCTAATATGAATTTTTATGTGATGCCTCACTATATTCGGGATGAAGATTGCCGACGGTTTGGATTCAACGGGGAGTTCCATTCCAAAGGTCATTATACGGCGGGGTATGAAAAATTGTTGAAACTGGGGATCGACGGTATTGTATGTCAGGCTCGTTCCGGGATAGGACAGGGCAAGACGGAAATCCGGGAAAGTTTTTTGAAAGCCGTGATCATTGCGTACGAAGGCCTTTCTTGTCTGATTCAGAGGTATGCCGGGTATGCGGCGGAACGGGCAGAACAGGAGCCGGATGTGCAGCGGAGGAAGGAACTGGCGCGAATTTCCGAGGTCTGCGCGCATATCGCCCATCAGCCGCCCCGGGATTTTTGGGAAGCTGCGCAGTTGTTCTGGTTTTCGCATTTGTCACTGCTTATCGAAAATTTTCATTTTATGAATTATGGGAGAGTGGATCAATTTTTGTATCCTTATTTTCAGGAAACGCAGGAGGAAGAAATTCAGCAACTGGTAGATTGTCTCCTGCTCAAAATGTACGATGGAGTGGACGTTTATTGCGACAATTTGAATACTTATTCGGGGCAGCACAATCTCACGCTTGGCGGGGTTACCCCTTCCGGAGAAAACGCGGTCAACCGTCTTACGTATCTGTTCCTTGATGGATTAAGCAGAACCAGGCTGCCGGAACCGGAGGTAGCAGTCAGAGTTCATTCTTCCAATCCGCCGGACTTTTTACTCCGCTGCGCGGCGCTGTCCACCAGTGGACTCAATTGTATCGCGTACTATCACGATGACCAGTTTCTGGACAGTCTGGCGGCAGCGGGAATTCCACGGGAAGCGGCAAATGACTATGGTTTTGATCTGTGCCAGGATATCAACATTCCTGGCCGGGGGGATTTCTATGTAAGCGGCACGGTTGATCTGGCCCGGCTTTTGCTTCAAACCCTGGAACAGGCAAAGGATGATTGTACCTTTGAGTCCTTTGTGGAAACGTATCAGCGCAATATTGCTGCGGCGATTCAATGCAATTTGTCCTTGTATAATCTGGGAGAACAGGCTGTTCGGGAATATACTGCGGGCAACGAGTCTTTTTTGCTGAAAAGGATTGCGGATGGAAGCCTGCCCGCTTCTGCCGGTTTTCCGTTGATGTCGCCGCTGCCGTTGACGTCAGCCTTATATGAGGGCTGCCTGGAGAGTGGAAACGACGTGTCCTGGTTTGGCTGCGAGTTGCAGGATAAGGGGTTCATGATTATCAATTTGGTTGTAGCGATCAACTCCTTGGCCGCATTGCGGAAACGGGTTTTTGAGGAAAAGCGGTATGCTTTGTCCCAGGTATGGCATGCCTGTCTGGATAATTATGAGGGCTGGGAAGAGATGAGACAGCTTCTTTGGACGGCGCCAAAGTGGGCAAATGACGATGATTTTGTGGATATTCCGGCCAAATGGATTTTGGAATTCGCCTGTGATGAAGTGATGAAATGCCGGACGCCCGGCGGGGCGCGTCATTTGGCCGGATTGCATCAGCCCCATCCTGTATTTGACGGTTGGGGACTGATGGCAACGCCAGAGGGAAGAAAAAAGGGAGAACCCATTCCGGTAACACTCTCTCCGGAAAACGGAACCATGCTGCATGGACCTACGGCTGCGTTCCGATCGGCGGTCAAGATTGATCCCATGAAATATCAGTGGAACAATTGCGTTATGCTGCAGTATTATGCGTCTGCCTTTGAAGGAAACGAAGGCCCCAGCCTGTTTTGCCAACTGCTTCGGGCGTATTTCCGGATGGGCGGCGCACAGCACCAGCCCAATGTGATTTGTTTAGCGGAATTGAAAGCGGCGCAGGAGAAGCCGGAAGAATATCGGAATTTGATTGTTCGCATGTGGGGAGTGGCGGCCCATTTTGTAAATTTGCCAAGGGAAGTGCAGGACGAATTCATCGCCAGATTTGAAAATTTATAGCCAGGTGCGAAATCGCTATGTATTTGCGGCGGCAAGTTGTGCTATAATAGTCTGGAATTTCATTCGAACGCCGTCAAAAGCGGGGCGCCGCATTTGCGGCAAGGAAAATAGTCGCGGAACGCTGTTCCGGCTCATCCTGGCAGTATGACGCGATAACAAAGAAAAGGTAGACCACATGCGACAGTCCAAACTAAAACGATATTTTGGTTTTCCCTTAGAAGGGGATACATACCGACAAGAGATTGAGCACAATCTGGCAGATTCTCTATACCGGATGGCAAAAGTGGTATGCAGCTTGATTCTGGTTTCTCAGATCGGTATGATGCTTACGATGATGACGCGAAAAGGCGGGCCGTTTGCCTCGCCCCGGCGTCAAGCATATTGGTGGATGTATTTTTCTTTGTTTGTGGTAACGCTGATTTCTTTGCTCTACGCAGTGCGTTTGCAGCGAAGACGGCCGGAGCGGAAGAATCGTTTGCTGTGGGTGGAGGCTGCGTACGCGGGGTTTATTTGCCTTTGGGGATGTGGCATTACCATCATTGATCAGATGGGCGGCAACAGCATCCATGTGTATAGTTACGTTACGTTGTCCGTAGCGGCTTTCGCGATTTTGAAGCCTTGGCAAGGTCTGCTGATATTTGGTGGCAGTTGCCTTTTTCTCAACGTGTTTTTACCCTTCTTTCCGTCCGGAAGGGAGAATCTGTTTAATAATTTGGTCAACAGCTTGTTTATCACGATTCTTGCATTTTTGATCTCTACCTTTTTTTATCGGAACAAAGTATTTGGTTATCGGGATCAAATCATCATCCAGCAGCAGATGGATGAAATCAGAATCATCAATGAGCGGCTGACGTGGCTGGCTATGACGGATGAACTGACGCAGATGAATAATAGACGCTATCTGGAGAAACTGCTTCAGGAGGACGGACTAACCGAAGGACAGCATCTGACCGGTATGATGGTGGACATCGATTATTTTAAACAATTCAATGATACCTACGGTCATATTGCTGGTGACCATTGTCTTCAGAACCTGGCCAAGGTAATTCTGTCGTTTGTTCAGGACCGGAATGCCTGCGCCGTACGGTATGGCGGCGAAGAGTTTTTTATTTGCCTGTTTGACTGTGACGCGGAGGAAGCCGTATCGCTTGCCGAGTCGCTGCGGACGGCGGTTCAGAAAGATTGTCTTGGGGCAGGGACGGTCCCTGCCGGCTGCATGTCTGTCAGCATTGGCGTAGGCGAGGTTTTTTACCAAAAAGAGAAAGGATTGGAGGAGCTGATCCATTTTTCGGATCGTGCCTTATATCAGGCAAAAGAGCAGGGGCGCAACCGGGTTGTTCTCTATTCGGAAGAACCGGGAGTTTTTCCTGGATAGGAAAGGATTGTCCGGGGAAAATATTGGTACCGTATTTTTTTATTAAATAAAGAAGGGGACGAAGAGATGACGGATCTTTCCGACTGGGAACGTGCGGGACGGTATGCGCTGGTGGATTTGCATCTTCATTTGGACGGTTCCGTTTCTCCGGAATTGGCATTTGAGCTGGCGCGCCAGAACGGGATTTCGCTGCCTGTAAACAGTCTTGACCGGCTGGCTTCAAGAATGAAAGCGGATACGGATTGTAACGATTTGAACCAGTATCTGAGCTGTTTTGACGTGGTGCTGCCCATTTTACAGACTTCTGCAGCGCTGCGGGCGGCTGCTCGCGATTTGGCCGAAAGGCTTTCTAAGCAAGGCTTGTTCTATGCGGAAATTCGTTTTGCGCCCCAGCTTCATCAAAAAAGAGGCTTGTCTCAAGAGGAGGCGGTGGAAGCCGTCTTGGATGGATTGTTTCAAGCGGCCCGAAACAATGTCCCCCGTTTTCGTCTGCTGCTCTGCTGTATGCGGGGCGGAGCCACGGAGGCCAACCGTCAAACAGTGAGATGCGCCAAACGTTATTTTGCTTATGGCGTGGCGGGTCTTGATTTGGCCGGAGCGGAAGCAGCCTTTCCTACCAACGAGTATCGGGAGCTGTTTTGTCAAGCAGCCGAATGGAATATTCCGTTTACCCTGCACGCAGGGGAAGCTGCGGGAGGCGAAAGTGTTCGGGATGCGATCTCTTTTGGCGCTGCCCGTATCGGTCATGGCGTTCGCGCCAGAGAGGATGCTGCCGTCATGGCGCTGCTGCGGGAAAAGGGGATCGCTTTAGAACTGTGTCCCAGCAGCAATCTGCAAACCCGTGCGGTTTTCTCCTGGAAAGAGTATCCCTTACATGATTTTCTGCAGCAAGGAATTCACGCGACGGTCAACAGCGACAACATGACGGTTTCGGATACCACGGTGCGCCGTGAGTTTGCCAGACTGTTTGGGGAATACCAATTAACGGAGACGGAGGCCAGACAGCTGGTAAGAAATGCGGCGAACGCTGCCTTTTTACCGGAACAGGACCGGAAACAGCTGCTGTTTTCTCTGGAACAGGTCTGGGGAGAAAATGGATTGTCCTGAAAAAAGAAGCCGATGCAGACGTTGACTCATATGATATAGTAGTCGTGTTAAGTGGGCAGAGGGTTCTCAGGGCATATTGACAAAAATTTAACTTGCAATGTTTTTTCTGTTTGATATAATATATAGTAATTTCGTTCCTTGATGAATGGAATAGGATGAATAAGGAGATTGGTTTTCAATGAGCAAAAAAATTTGTATTCTTGGAGCAGGTCACGTAGGATCGACAATCGCGTATACTCTGACGGTGACGGGTTTGGTATCCGAGATTGTTATGATTGATATCGATAAAGAAAAAGTCAAGGGCGAGGCAATGGATATCATCCAAGGAACGGCGTTTTGTTCTCCCATCAGCATTTACGCGGGAGATTACAGCGATGCGGTGGGTTCCGACTTGGTGATCATTACGTCCGGAATGGGCAGAAAACCTGGTCAGACCCGGATCGATCTGGCGCAAAAAAATGTGGATGTGATGAAAGCCATTATGCCGCAGTTGGTGAAATACGCGCCGGATGCCCTGTATATTGTGGTGAGCAACCCGGTGGATATATTAACGTATGTGATTGCTAAGACATCCGGATTACCCCAGGGGCATGTCATTGGTTCCGGAACCATTTTGGATTCGGCTAGACTGCGTGCTTTGCTGGCAGAACATGTTTCTCTGAGCGCCAGAAGCGTACATGCTTACGTGTTGGGGGAGCATGGGGATACCAGCGTGGTTCCCTGGTCTTTGACTACAATCGGGGGAATGCAGCTGAACCAATACTGCGAAAAAATTTGTGTAAACCACGGTATGTGCGGCAAAAGAGAATTGAAGGGAATTGAAGAGGATGTCCGCAGCGCCGGTGGTAAGATCATTGCCAGCAAAGGCGCGACGTATTACGCCATTGCGGTAGCGGTGAAACACATTTGCGAGTGTGTTCTGGGCGGAACGGATTCCGTTCTGACGGTTTCCTCTGTTATTGATGGCAGCTATGGCATCCGGGACGTGGCGCTGAGCCTGCCCAGCGTAATCGGAGATCAGGGAATCCGCAGCGTACTCACGCCTCCGCTGCTTCCGGAAGAAGAGGAACAGCTGCATCGAAGCGCAGAAGCTCTTAAAACGGTACTCAAATCACTTTCCATTTAATCGAATGGCAATTACTCCAAATCTGCTAAAAATGCATGGACCGGGTAACTAATATCCTGGTCCTTTTCTGTTGCCTGAATGGCCAGAACCAGTTTTTGCCGGGGAACAACAAAGAGATACTGACCGTATTTACCCGCCGCGTAAAAATAGCCATTCGGATGAATGCGAAAACTGTTTCGGTAAGCCGTTTCGGTCACCCTTTGCTGAAGGACGGAAATCCATTCCGGAGGAAGGAGCCGGGTTCCGCTATCTATCCCATTTTCCAAATAAAAACGGCCGAATCGAATCAAATCCGGTAAGGTCAGGTAAAGCCCGGTAGCACCCATGCAATGCCCTCTGGGACAGCGTTCCCAGGCATAATCCCGCATGCCCAGTCTGGAAAACAATTGTTTCTGCAGATAAACATCCGCACATTGTCCGGTAACCTGCTCCAAAACGCAGGAAAGTATGTAATAAGTAGAATTGCTATAGACAAATGTTTGCCCCGGCGGATGGGAAAGGGGTTGCGAGAAACAATATGCCAGCCAATCGTCTGTGGCCAGATTCGTTCGATCTTCTTCAAACAGATAGCCCGCCGCATTGCCCATGGTTTGATCCAATAAATGTTGAATGGTAACCTGGCAAAGATTGGAATCGGCGTTTTTCGGCCAAACGGTGGGAAACAGCTCGTGAATCGTCTGATCCCAGGTCAGCAGCCGCTGTTGTTTGGCGAGGGCAATTCCGGTTGCCAGAAAACTTTTTGAGATGGAGTAACAATTAAAAAATTCGTCTACCTGGTGCCAATCCCGCCGATGGGTTTCTCCGTATTGATAGAGCATGAACCGGTGTACGTTGCCTTGGCCGGCTTCCAGCCGCCTGGAGAGCTCCAAGAAATTCCGCGCCACAGGCGAACCGCCAATGGGATTGGCATGCGGACGAATCCTTGTAAAGAAATCCCGGTAGGCGGGGAGCGTTCCCGCCAGTACAGAAGATGGCTTGGAATAGGAAAGGACATTCTCGAACAAATCCGTTATACACCCTCCTGCTTCCTGAATTAGAATGGCTCCGGCTGCATAATCCCAGGGCGATAACCTGCATTCAAAGAAGAGATCACAGCGGCCGCAGGCGACATCGCAAAGGTCCAACGCCGCCGAACCGCTCCGCCGAATTCCGTGGGAAGCAGAAAAAAGCTGTTTGGCCAATTCAAACGTTTTGTCCGTATGTTCCTTGTAATAAGGTGAGGTGCCGAAGCAAACCAAGCCATCGGACAGGCAGCGCTGACTAACGTGGATAGGAGATTCGTTGCAGTAGGCGCCGGCCCCTTTTGCTGCCCAGAAGAGTTCCTCCTGATAGGGATTGTAGACCAGACCCAAGACAGACTGCCCGTCCTGAATCAAAGCCAGTGAGATGCTGCTCCGTTTGTAATCATGAATAAAATTGGTGGTGCCATCGATGGGATCCAGCAAGAAAAAGCAGGAAGGTTTGTTCTCGCCGGATTCCGGCAGCGCGGAATCTTCTTCTCCCAAGCAAGGAATATCCGGCAAAATTTCTGCCAGGTGGGAACAAATATAATGTTGTACCGTCACATCATATTGCGTCACAAAATTTGCTTTTCCTTTTTTCTCTTGGACTTCCGACGAACCAGGTTGATGAACGGATTCGTGAGCGGATAAGATGAGTTGGCCTGCTTGGCGCAGAATCGCTGCGATTTCTTTGATTTGTTGTTGCTCTAGCATAGTAAATCCTCATAAACAATGATCGTATTTTGGCGTTTTCGGATTCCGTTTGAATAGGACAAAACGGCTCCCGATGACTTGTATGATATCGCTTTCCGTAGCCTCCGCCAAAAGATTGGCGGCTTCCTTTGCAGAAATCCCAGCTGTCTCCAGTACGCGCAGCTTTACCAGCTCCCTGGCCAGAAGCGCGTCTTGTACTTGCTTTATGGAATTTTCTTCGATCCCGCTTTTTCCGATTTGAAAAATGGCATCCAGCTGATTGGCGTATTTCCGCAGGTTTGCCCGTTGTTTGCTTGTTATCATGTAAAAATGGCGCTCCTTTTTTGTTTTTCTACATCATAGTATTCCTTTTTTTCTTCTGCGTCAAGGGCTTTCGTCCGCGGCGACTGCGAGAAGAAGAATGATGACTTTGGGAAATCCTCTTTACACAGAAAACAGGATAAACGATACTCGGATATAGGGTGATGTTTGCCGGCCTTGTTGCAGTGCCCTTTGAGCAGCGGATCGGCCGAACAGCGAAATAGAAATTTCCTTTTCTCGGTTATTTGTCTCAGTTTATCCGGCCCCCTATGGTATCATGACCGTCGTTGACGCATTTTTGTTGGTGTTGCTGCTGGTTTTTTTGCCTGCCTGGCTATTTCTTAAAGCGAGTTAGACAACGCAAGGGGCCGGAAAACGGGGAAACGAAAAATTCCGTGACGGTTTCATAAGAGCAGGCGGAAAAGTTGTCCGACAATTGGTCGTCTTGGGAATGCTTTGTGACCAGCGTGTGACCGAAATTTGTTAATATGATAATCATAACATGCGGTATTGTGCGTGCCGGCACGTTAAGAGAGACAATAGTAGGAATGTGATAAAAGATGAGCAATCAAAACAACGACACATTGATTACTTCCATGGCCACCAAAACAAAGGTTTTTGTGACGTCCTATGAAAATCAGATTCTGAAGGGGACGATATGCAATTCTTATTTTCAGCAGGAACAGCCGTTCTCTGATATCTGCGAGTTAATGGTTTTGTTGGATAAAATTTATGATTCGCTGTCTTTCCCTCAGAAATTTATGGAGTATAGGAGGTTTCACAAGCCGGAAAAGGATCAAACGACACGGCAGGTGATAACGAAAACGACGGAGGAATTTTTTTCGTTGGAAGAGGAGAAGATACCCACCTTTCTTATTCATGTACAGTTCCGAAAAGATGCCACATGGCAGGGCACCGTGGAATGGGTGGAAAAAAGTGAAATGCAAGAATTTCGTAGCGCGTTAGAGCTGATACGCTTGCTCAGCGATGCGATGGATGCCGGAAACGAAGCGGAACCGAATCGCTGGAAGTCAGACATTCCCGGGAAATAAAAGAGAGTGAATTGGGAAACCATAATAGAAAATCGGATGGGAGAAACCGATTGCGGCTGATTTTTACGGTAAAAACGGCTGTAAAGCTGCTTTTTTGTTCTTTACTTGACGCGGGTACAGGGCTTTGCTATACTTTTGCATATCACTGAGACACAGGGAGGGATAGGAGGATGGTTCCAGAGAGTGATGGCTTGCAATCCCCTGAGACTAGGCCGCCGGATAAAAAACGTCAGTCATCCGGCCTTCTGAAACGGGTACTGCTTTGCTCCGGCATTGCGCTGTTCCTTTTTTTTACGACAGCAGCCGGCGCATTGCTGCTGATCCACTACGGCCCGTCCAAGACCTTACGGGATGCGCTTGTGATACAGGTAACGGAACATCATACCGGCGAGTTTCTGGCAACGTGGTTTTTATCGGATGAAGAAATTGCAGCGATCCGAGAACAGAATCATTTGGAGGCAGCTTGGCCGCAGGCCACTTCCGTTCCGTTTCCTAGTCCAAACGATCCGTCCGCTACGCCGGCCGTTCCTTCGCCTACGCCGTTTATCCGGGAGGAAGGGGTGGAAGTAATCCCAATCAGCGGAAAAACTTTTGTTGGAAAAATGCTGATTGTTTCTGACCCGTCCCGTGTTTTTGTAGGAACGCCCCCTGCGTACGGGGAGGAGGTGTCCGGCCTGACGGTGAAGGACATGGCAAAGCGATACGATGCGCTGGCGGCGGTAAATGGCGGCGGTTTCTGGGACGTGGATGTGAAAGGAACCGGCGGCATTCCGTCCGGAAATGGCTGGAGCAAGGATAGCATTGTCATCTCCAACGGGGAATTGCGGTATGGCCAGCTGAACCATACCTATACGGTGATCGGCATCACCCGGGAGAATAAACTGCTTCTCCGCCGCATGACGGCACAGGAAGCGCTGGATCTTGGTGTCCGGGATGCGGTGGAATTTACTCCTTTCCTGATCGTGGATGGCCAGCCCTGCGAGTTCAGCGGCAGTACCGCGGAAAAATGCGAGGCCCGGACCGTTATCGGTCAGCGGGAGGACGGTACCATTTTGCTTCTGGTGGCGGAAGGGCGGCAGCCGAACAGCATTGGAGCCACTTTCCCGGATTTGATTGAAATCATGCTGAAGTATGGGGCGGTAAATGCTGCGAACCTGGATGGCGGACAATCTTCCTATATGGTTTATGAGAATGAAATCATTACCAGCCGTGCGTTATTGTATAGTACCCGTAAGATTGCTACGACCATTTTAATCAGCCGGGTAGGAGGTTCTCATGAGCCGCATTAAGAGATCGTTTCGTTTTTGGCTTCTTGTGGCGATTCTTATATCCGTAACCGTGTCCCTGACGGTGTTGCTTCTTTTTCATTCGCTGCTGGCAGACTATGAACGCAGCCCGGCAGACAAACAAGCCCAGTTTTTGCTGCAGGAGCTGCAGAATGGCGAGTATGATCGTTTCCTTCAATTAACCCGGGTCGGAATGTCTCCCTTTGAGCAGAATTTGGCGTTGATCGAGTATCTTGATGAACGTTTGGAAGAAGGCTCTTGGGAAGTACGGCAAGCCGAATCCCCTGGACGAGGTAAGGCACGTTTTCATTTTTACACAGGTGGAAAGCCGTTCGCGTCTGTTGTTTTTGAGCGTCAGGCGCGCAAAAGTCGCTTTGGTTTTTCTTCCTATCAGCCTGCCTATGTGGAACATTTTTTTCCTGCGCCGCAAACCGTTTCCGTAACCATACTGGAACAGCAGACCCTTTTGGTAAATGGAATCCAAGCGGAAGATGGTTGGATTACTCAAAAAGAGGAGACAGGCGATCTTCTTCGGTATTGTCTGCAGCAAGAGGCGGAGGGTCAGAACTGGGTTACCTATACGCTATCGGATTTGTATTTTGCACCCAAATTGCAGGTTCTCAATCCGGATGGAACGGAAGTGACCCTGGAGCAGCGGGGAGGAGAATACCGGATTGCTATACAGGACATCCGTCTTTGGATACCGGAGTTTGCTTCCGCGTCTGTTAACGGCTGTTCTTTGGAAGATCGTTTTTTTATAGGAAACCACGCCGTAGCGGCATTGGAGGCAGTACCGGACGGTTATTTCACCAAGCCGGTCTGGAAAGAATACCGGATTGTGGTTCTAGGGAACAAACAGCCGGATTTGCTGGTTACCAAAGCTTCCGGGGAAAGATTGGCTGTACGGGAGCAGGATGGTTTGTGGATAGCCGGTTTCGATGTACCGGAAGATCAGGCAGAACTGTTGAAGGAGATAGCCGTGGATTATGCGAAACGGTATTGTCGATACAATACGGGCGATACCCAGACGGGACAAGCTTCGGACCCCTATGGACGATCTGCCTTTCTGGGATTGTTTCTGAAAGATATGAGTATTTATAAGCAGCTCAGCCGGATCAATCCCTATTATTTCACCAATCACGTGGAGCATTGGTTTGAAGAGGTATCTGTGGAGAATCTGCAGCAGTATACGGAAGACTGCTTTGGCTGCGATGTTTCCTTTCAACTGTATATCAGGCAATTTCGTTCTTCCAAGCCTATTCAATATTGGACCCCTCTGTCGCTGACCTTCGTCCGGGTGAATGGGAGATGGTATATTGGCGATTTAACAATCGGCCCCTCATCCCATACGACGCCGCACTGAAGGCCGGCACAGAAGGCAGAACTCATAGATATTTTTTCATTTCTTCGATATTGGCTTGTTCTTTCCTGATTTCCTGCTCTGCCAGAGAAATGACTTCCCTGTTGTTGCCTTGGTATTCGTGGATGCGCTGGGTCATTTTTGTGATTCCCATGGTGCTGCCTTGGATAACCATTTCTGCAATTTGGGACGGGGAGTCATCCCGCATGGTTTTCATGCTGGAGGATACGTGAGCCATTGTTTTTGCCATGTTGCTGGCGTGCTCCGGTTCCTGGCCGGATTCCCGAAGAAGCTTGCAGGCGGAGTCATAGGTTTCCTGATAGCCTTGCATTTGCTTGGACAAGGCCTGCTGCAGCTGACTGTCTGTTGACTGCTTCAGGACATGAGAAAGATTATCTCTTCCCATTTCCGCGTTTTTACAAATATCATTCAGCAAATCGATTTCGCTGATCATATGAATCACCTCGTTCTTAGTATTGCCAGAATGAGACCCAATCATGTGGCCGATCCGCCGATCTTTTTGCAGACGATGCTTCCGCTGCTTGCAATTGGACTGCAACGGCGGTTATCGGCAAACAAGGCAAACCGGGATATGTCAAAACCACTTGGATACGGTATGCAAAGATTCGATCCTTCCGGTTTTTCCAATCTTGAGGTCAGACTAAAGTAGTTGACCAGCCAAAGAGGCTGCCGGAGAATGTTGCTGGCGTAGGAACGATGGACCGAAATGATACGGCACAATGCGATTGTATCTACAAAAGCACAGGAATGTTCTGGTCGATGCCTCAAATGGTTTTTGGCGGATCGATCCATTCCAAACCATTTTGTGAATTACGATAAGCTCTTCGTTTTGAAATTTTTGTGAGGCCATTCTGATACGCTCGGACAACAATCTGAAGCAACAAAAAAGCCGCCTCTTCGTAAAGAGCCGGCCTTTTTATGACCAAATTAAAACCGATTATTCGTACAGCTTGGTGAGCTTGTTCAAATGCTCGTATTTTTCCTCGGCATCCTTCTCCGCCCGATCGAAGAGCTGGGCGGCTCTTTCGGGGAAGGCATTTTGCAGAGATGCATACCGTACCTCGCCTAAAATGAAGTCACGGTAGCTTTCCGTCGGCGCTTTGCTGTCCAGGGTGAATGGATTCTTTCCCTCGTCCGCCAAACGGGGATCAAATCGGAACAGATGCCAGTACCCGGCGGCAACGGCGTTCTTTTCTTCCTGCATGCTCAGCCCCATGCCTTTTTTGATACCATGATTGATACAAGGCGCATAGGCGATGATGATGGAAGGTCCATGGTAGCTTTCCGCTTCGTGGAAGGCTTTGAGACACTGATTATAATCGGCGCCCATGGCGATCTGCGCTACGTAGACATAGCCGTAGCTCATGGCGATACCGGCCAGATCCTTTTTCTTTACGGATTTACCGGCTGCCGCGAATTGTGCCACGGAACCTACCGGGGTTGCCTTGGATGCCTGACCTCCGGTGTTGGAATATACTTCCGTATCGAAGACCAAAATATTGATATCCTTGCCGGATGCGATCACATGATCCAATCCGCCAAATCCAATGTCATAGGCCCAACCATCACCGCCAAATACCCAAGTGGATTTCTTCGCCAGGAAGTCGGCATCCATCAAGATCTTCCGGGCCGTTTCGTTGTCCGATGCAATCCGGCTCAATTCTTCCCGAAGCTTGTTGGACGCTGCCGTGTTGGTGCTGCCGTCCGTCATGGTATCCAGCCACTCCTGTGCGGCAGCCGCTACGCTGCCGGTCTGGGTCTCCGCGATTTCTTTGATGGATTTTGCCAGACGGCTGCGCTGTGCTTCTTGCGCCAGCAGCATACCGTATCCAAATTCTGCGTTATCCTCAAACAAAGAGTTCTCCCAAGCCGGTCCGAACCCTTTTGAATTGGTGGTGTACGGAGAGGCCGGCGCCGATCCGCCCCAGATAGAGGAACAACCCGTAGCGTTGGCGATATACATTCTTTCACCGAAGAGCTGTGTCACCAGTTTGGCATACGGCGTTTCGCCGCAACCGGCACAAGCGCCGGAGTATTCCAGAAGCGGCTGATGGAACTGGCTGCCCTTCACCGTGGTAGCTTTGAATTTCTCAGTAACCGCAGCCTTCGGCTCCAACCGGATCGCGTAATCGTAGGCGGACTGGCCGGCAAGCTGCGTTTCGATAGGCTTCATGGTCAACGCCTTGTTGCCTTTCATACCGGGACATACCGCGGCACAGGAACCGCAGCCAACACAATCGTACGGAGAAACGGAGACGGCAAACTGCATACCGGGAACCCCTGTCATGGGTTTCATTTTTGTTCCGGCAGGTGCTTTTGCGGCTTCCTCTTCGGTATAGGCAATGGCGCGAATCGTTGCATGCGGGCAAACATAAGAACAGAAATTACACTGGATACAATTCTCCGGAATCCATTCCGGTACATCGATCGCGGTGCCTCTCTTCTCATAAGCGGCGCTGCCCAGAGGCATGTTGCCGTCCACGTGCTTCAAGAACGTGGATACCGGCAGCTTGTTGCCTTGCTGTGCGTTAACCGGACGAAGTATTTCGTTGACGTATTCGGTCAATGCCTCGTTCCCTGTTTCTGCGCGCTCGATCTCCTCCGTATCCACGGCAGACGCCCAGGACGCCGGAATCGTCACTTTTTTCAATCCGGTAAGTCCTCGTTCAATGGCCGCGTGGTTCATGGCGACGATCTTTTCGCCTTTTTTACTGAAGGAACGGGTTGCCGCATCTTTCATCAGCTGTACGGCTTTCTCTGCGGGAATGATCTTGGCCAACTTGAAGAAAGCAGACTGCATAATGGTGTTGATTCGGCCTCCCAGCCCGATCTCTTTGGCAATGCTGATGGCATCAATGGTGTAAAAATTGATTTTATTGGAGGCAATAAACCGCTTCATGTCCGCAGGCAAATGCTCGTCCAGCTCTTCCTCGCTCCATCCACAGTTCAACAGAAAGGTTCCGCCTTCCTTCAGATCCTGCACCATGTGATACTTTTTCACATAGGAAGGATTGTGGCAGGCAACGAAATCCGCCTTGCTGACCAAATAGGTGGACTTGATTTTCTTTTTACCAAAACGGAGGTGAGACACGGTAAGACCGCCGGATTTCTTCGAGTCGTAGTCAAAATAACCCTGAGCATACATATCCGTGTTGTCCCCGATGATTTTGATAGAGTTTTTGTTGGCGCCAACCGTACCGTCCGCGCCCAGCCCCCAGAACTTACACGAGGTGGTTCCCTTTGGCGTGGTATCCACATGTGCGGTAACCTTCAATGACAAGTTGGTAACATCGTCCTCGATACCGATGGTAAAACGTTTCTTCGGACGAGCAGCCGTCATGTTTTTGTATACGGCCAGGATCTGAGAGGAAGTGGTGTCCTTGGAACCAATTCCGTACCGCCCCGAATAGACGGCCACATCTTCGAATCTGGTATCCCGGATTGCCGCGACCACATCTAGGTAAAGCGGTTCCCCGATGGAACCGGGCTCCTTGGTACGATCCAGCACGGTGATTTTCTTCACAGTGGAAGGCAGTGCCGCGATGAAATGCTTAATGGAGAATGGACGGTACAAATGAACCTTCAGCATACCGACCTTTCCGCCGGCGGCATTCATATAATCCACGGTTTCTTCAATGGTATCACAAACCGATCCCATAGCGATGATGACGTCTTCCGCATCTTTGGCGCCATAATAGTTGAACAATTTGTATTTCGTACCGATCTTGGCGTTGACTTGTTTCATGTAGTCTTCCACGATAGCCGGAACCGCTTCGTAATACGGATTGGAAGCTTCCTTTGCCTGGAAGAAAATATCGGGATTCTGCGCGGTACCACGCAGAACCGGGTGTTCCGGATTGAGCGCCCGCCGGCGGAACGCGTTAATGGCCTCGTGGTCTACCATCTCGTCCAGATCCTCATAATCCCATACTTCTATTTTTTGAATCTCGTGGGACGTCCGGAAACCGTCAAAAAAGTGGAGGAAGGGGACGCGGCCTTTGATGGCTGCCAGATGAGCTACGGCACCCAAGTCCATCACTTCCTGAACATTGGCGGCGCATAGCATCGCATAACCGGTCTGACGGCAGGCGTACACGTCGCTGTGGTCTCCGAAAATGGACAACGCATGAGTGGCAACCGCTCTAGCGGACACATGAATGACACTGGGCAGCAATTCTCCCGCGATTTTATACATGTTCGGGATCATCAGCAGCAATCCTTGGGATGCGGTGTAGGTCGTCGTCAGCGCACCGGCCGTCAATGCGCCATGTACAGCCCCGGCAGCCCCGGCCTCGGATTGCATTTCGGTCACTTGTACCGTTTCACCAAAAATGTTTTTCTTTCCGGCCGCTGCCCATTTGTCGGTCTCCTCAGCCATGTTGGATGAAGGGGTGATCGGATAAATGGCGGCAACATCTGTGAAAGCATAGGAAACGTGTGCGGCGGCACTGTTGCCGTCCATAGTTTTCATCTTACGTGCCATAAAGATATGTCCTCCTTATATAATTAAAATAGGGTTTCCAGATTTTGGATTCCTTCGGACTTGTCCCATCGCCGGGAGGGCGTGGAAAAAGCACATGACAATCTGTTGAGCAAGAGACTTGCTCAACTAAGGAGTTTAGCCTTTTTCCTCCTATTTGTCAATAAAAATTTTGCTTTTTGACCAGGTTGTGTTATAATTATTTCCAAGAATCAATTCATTTTCGGACAGGAGGAAGGGAGGGGCGTATGAAGCGGGGTAAACAGGTTTTTTTCGTACTGGTTTTGGTGATGGGAATGACCTGGTGTGTGACATCCGCTTCTGCGGCTTTTGCTTGGCGGGGGATTTTTCTGACAGAGAATCCGCTTCCGCCGGAGCCTTCTTCCACTCCGGAACAAACGCCGGAGAGCTCGCCGGAGGCCAGTCCTGCGGCGTCCCCTGCGGAGACGCCGGTTTTTCCTCCTACACAGACCGTTGCTGCCTCCGCCACGCTGCCTCCTAACAAAACGCCGGCCCCCACGGCGACAAAGGCCGAAGCGACGCCTACGGAAACACCGGATGCGGGCTCGGGTACCGAGACGCCTTCCGGCGGAGAAACACCGTTTTACCCGTCTGTTTCTTTGTCTCCCAGCGTGAGCCCGCCGGCCAGCGTGCTGCCGGCGCTGCCCACTCTGCCGCCGCAGGAAGGAAATGGCGGCGTGGATTTGTGGTCCTTTACTTTCTGGATTATTGTAGTATTGATCGTTGGTATTTGGGGCGGTATTGGTATTGGATACGGTATTTGGGGAAGACGGCGGAAGAGTACGATGTTTCGGTACCGGCATTGAAAGAAATCGACGAGGTGGCTTTGTTCTATGCAAGAAAAACAAAGAAAAGCGAATTTTTATAGAATCGCAGCGGGATTTGTCTGCTGTCTGTTGCTTACCGTCCTGGCTTTTGGACTTCAACGGTTGGGCGGCGTCCTGTTGGCTACGTCGGAGGAGCCCGGGACTTCTCCCTCCTCGGCAACCGAACAGACACCCGATCCGGAAACACCCGGACAGGAAACACCGGCTGTAGAGACGCCTCCGCCGGAAACGCCATCGGGTTCCGATGAACCGCGGGAAACGGAAACGCCGGATCCTGCCACGCCGACGCCAACGAAGACGAAGAAACCTTCTCCTTCTCCCACGTTAAGCGATATCGTGCCGCCGGATTTAGGTCGAACGCCTGCTTTGCCCAATTCCCCGACTTTGGCGCCGGGTGAAACGCCCTCGGACACGGCGGGTGCTTCCGCCAGTCCCAGCGCCGGTGTGCCGGTTCTAACGCACAACGGCTGGAGCTGGGCCCGCGTGATTAAGGCATTGTCCTGGCTGTTCTACGGCCTCTCCGCACTTGTTGTATTGTATACCATCTATTTTATTGTCTGGCGGCTGGCAATGAAAAAAGATCGATCTTTGTGGCAAACACTGCGCAAAAAGGACGAGGAGCCGGAGGATAAGACGAGAGGATGATTGGCTTGACAAATGGCTGGCTGGAATTTTTTACAGCGGTTAGCTTTCTGATGGTGCTTGTTGTGGCATCCTTTCTGATTTGTTATTTGATTATGAACCGGCAGGCCCGCCGGCTGCAGGTGGTCCGCCAAACACTGCGAGCGAGGGAAGGAGACCCGTTTCCTGTTAAATTTGTGCTGCTGTCGGATCTTCATTTACCTAGGATGCCTCTATCGTGGGAAATGATTTTTCGGAGCATACTCCTGGAAAAACCTTCTTTTGTAGTCATCACGGGCGATTTATGCGATTCCCAGCAGGCGACCGGCCAAGTGTTATCCTTTGTGGCGCTGCTGGCGGAACGGGTACGGCGTCCGGTGTATATTACTTACGGCAATCACGATAATCAGGGTGCATTTTGCGGGAATACCGCTCTGAAACGGTCTTTTACCAGGATGCTCGAAGACCAATCGCCCTTTGTGAAAGTGTTGGAAAACGAATGTGACGTGTTGAACTGCGATGCATACGGTTCCTGGTACGCTCCCGGTGAGCCCCATCCTGGCCGGGAAACACGAACCATTTATCTTGGCGGACTGGGTGATTGGCGGAGCGATCAAGAGCCAAAACAGGAGCTGGTCCGGCAATGGCGCTGCCAGGCGAAGAACAACGATGGATTCCTGCTTCTTGCTACGCACAACTCCGATATCCTGCTGGATTTGGAGGAAGGGTGCTGTGACGCGCTGGTAGCGGGACATACCCATGCAGGTCAGATTTGGATGCCGTTTCAGTGGGAATTCCGGCTGTTGCGTATGAAGGACAAGCTGGCAAGAAAAGGATACATTTATGGAAAGCTGGACTACAAAAAGATTCCTTTTTATATTACTTCCGGATTGGGCTGTTCCGTTTTGCCGATGCGGTTTCGGTCCTGCGCGGAGATAGCGGTTCTGACTATTTGAGGAGGTTTGATCCTATGAAATTGGCTGCTGCGATAACTCGCCTGCGAGAGCTGGAGACGACGATGCACGCCTACCAGCACGCCATGGATTTACTCTATTATGATGGTGTTACCACCGCTCCGGCTGCCGCATTTCCCGGCCGCGGTGAAACACTGGGAACGCTGTCGGAATTGTCGTACCGGCTTTTTACCAGCAGGAAAGTCGGGGAATTGTTATCTTTTCTCGAAGGAGAACAGGCCAATCTGGATGACCAGATTAACCGGGAAGTGCGCAAACTTCGGGAAAGTTATGACAGGCAGGCCTGTATTCCGGAAGAGGAGTTTTCGTTGTTTCAAGAACTGCTGAACGAATCCGAAGCCGTGTGGCGTCAGGCGAAAGCCGACAACCAATACGATTTGTTTGAGCCCTATTTAAATCGGGTTGTGGAATACAGTGTCCGGTTTGCCAAGTATTACGACGATTCTCTTCCCGCATACCATGTCCTCCTGCAGGAATACGAAAAGGGGACATCCATGGAAAGCCTGGACCGTTTCTTTGCCGATTTACGGACGGAAATTGTTCCGCTGGTTCAGCAGGTATTGACATCCTCCGTCCAGATTGACGACTCGTTTTTGTATCAAACGTTTCCCGTGGCCCAACAGCGGGAACTGGCGGATTATGTACTGGATGTGTTGGGCGTTGACCGGAGCCGCTGTGCCCTGGGAGAGACGGAGCATCCGTTTACGCTGCATTTTAACAAAGATGATGTGCGAATTACCACCCATTATGAAGAAAATAATCTGGTCTCTTCCCTTTATAGCGTACTGCATGAAGCGGGGCATGCCCTCTATGAGCTATCCACGGCAGAATCCCTGCGTGGTACCTGTCTGGCCGAGGGGACTTCTATGGGAATCCACGAGAGCCAATCCCGTTTTTGGGAGAATATCATTGGCCGTTCCTTACCGTTCATCCGGCTGATTTATCCCAAAATTCAATCTCTTTTTCCTCGGCAGATGGCGGGTGTGTCGGCAGAACAATTTTACCGTGCGGTGAATAAAAGCGTTCCATCCCTGATACGAACCGAGTCTGATGAGCTTACATACTCTTTGCACATTATGGTTCGCTATGAATTGGAGAAAAGGTTGGTAGAGGGCAATCTTCATACCAAAGATCTGCCGGCGGCCTGGAACCGGATGTATCAGGAATATTTGGGAATCGATGTTCCGGATGACGCAAGAGGCGTATTGCAGGATTCTCATTGGAGCGGGGGGAATTTGGGGTATTTCCCTTCCTACGCGCTGGGCAGTGCATATAGCGCCCAAATGCTTTTCTATATGGAGAAGGACCTGGCTGTTTGGGATTGCGTTTCCCGAGGAGAGTTGCTGCCCATTTGGTCATGGCTGGAAGAACGGATATACCGTTTCGGATCTGCTTTGGAGCCGGGTGAAGTCCTGGAGAATTGCTGTGGAGGCAGGTTGGATTCTTCTTATTATGTAAAATACCTCAAGAAAAAATATGGGGAGCTGTACCATCTGCAGGAATAGCCAGCTGCCATAGCGCTCGATGTGGCTTGCCTGCGGGATTCAGCGCGAAGAGCATATCGCATAAAAAGCTTTTCTTTGAGCGGTCATTCGCTACGTTGAACGGAATCTTGAAAAGCGCCGATCTTTCTACCGAGAGCGTTCCCGTTATGCGTTTTTGACGGATGACTCTGTCATGCAGCCCGCCCGGCGTCAGCTTTTTTTGTAGACCAGTTTGCCGACAATATAGTCGGTGGATACCTGGCCGATCTTCCGGCTGTCGTAACTGCCGTTCCGGTTATCTCCCATCAAAAACACATATCCATCCTGAACAACGATCGGCTGGTCCAGGTTTTCCGGATAATTGTAAATATCTTGTTCTTTTAAATAGTCCTCGATTACTTCTTCGCCGTTTCGATAGAATTTGCCGTCCTTGAACTCCAGTTTGTCTCCTGCTACCCCGACCACCCGCTTAATCCAATACGTATCCGGATCCTCCGAGATGAACGGTTTTGTCAGCATGTTATATTTTAAGGATTCGGAAATGGTATGCCAGAAGGTACGGGGCTTCTCAAAGTTCACATCGATTACCACAATATCGCCTATCTCCGGCTCGCCAAACAAATAGGGAAGCTGAGAAATATACACGGTTTGCGTATCTTGCAGCGTCGGCACCATGGAAGTGCCGGAAACGGAACTGGGGCGGATGACGTAGGTGCTAAACAGCAGGGCAACAAAGAATGCCAGGACAAGAAGTCCCGTCCAACTCAGAATCTCCCGGAGGATTTGTTTTTTCGCGCGGGGCGCTTTGTGTTTGTCTGTATTTTTTTTTTGTGCCGGCCAGAGACTGTCCGCGTTGGGAATGGTAATCTTAACGTCGTAATCCTCATCGTTCATCCATTCGTTTTTTTCGGCAACCTCTTGCAGAAACAGGACGGTGTCCACCTCGGACGGACTTTCGGCATCCGTCTCGGAGGAGGTGGCACTCAACGGGGCCGGAGAGGATTGGTCTTTCGGCGAAAAGGAGCGAACCACGATTTCCACATCGTCGTCATCGAACTCGGGAAGGACTTCCCGGACCGGCGTCTTCTGCTCTTCCGGTATTTCGAGGGACTTCGCATCTTCTGCCAAGCCGGCGGAAGAAGGTTCTTTGTTTGGTTCCACATGTCCGTCTCCGGATTCCTCCTCTTCCGTAGACCAAATACTTCCCGCTTCCATCACTTCGTAAGAATCCGCTTCTTCTGACACGGAAACCTCTTCCGTATCGGGTTCCAAGGAGACACGGAAATCGTCTGGTTCATCTGCCTGCGTTCTTTGTATTTCCTCAACAGGCGTTTGTGCAGATCCCCAAAGGATTCCCTTTCGAAGATCCCAGTTTTCCGGTTCTTCGGCTTCCACAGGCAAAGACTCGTCTTTCTCCGCTTCAGCGAATTCTTCTTCCTCGGGTTCTTCTGCGGAGAAGCTCGGCAGCGAACTCTCTGCATCGGTATTCTCCGGCTTGCTCTCGGTTTCGGTGGAGGAGAAATCGATTGTATCTAAATTTGTGTAAAAATCGATGGGATCTTTTTTGTCTTTTGCCGTTTCGTTGGAAAAAGAAAGAAACAGGGGCAGATCGGCCTCGTTCTCCGGTTTCTTATCGGGAAGTTGGCCGGTCTGCACGTTTTTGATCTGCGCCTTCTGCTTTTGGATCGCAGCGGCCTTGGACCGGTTGGCGCGGATTGTTTTTTGCTGTGCAGCAGAAGCAGTCTCTCGCACGTCCCATTTTTTTACAACAATGGTTACGTCATCGGAATCAATTTTTTGCTCCCAAGCGGCGTTCTTTTCTTTTGATTGTTTTGTTTCGCTTCCCTCTCCGGAAGCGGAATAAGGCCGATTCTCGCTATCCATCGCCATTTCCCATCCTTTGTTCCTGAAAAAAATACACGCCGCAGTGATTGCTGCAGCGTGTGGTGTTTGGTGGGCTGTAAGGAACTCGAATCCCTGACCCTCTGCACGTCAAGCAGATGCTCTACCAGCTGAGCTAACAGCCCATGGATAAGACATGGTATAGTATAATCAGATTTTTCTTCTCTGTCAAGCGAAAATGCAAGATCGGTCTCCTTTTCTTGAGATGCGGGCCTTGCTTTTCGGGTGGAATACTTTTATAATAAAACAATAAAATAGCTGTAAGGCTGTTGTGGGCCATAGGCACCGCCGTTTGCGGAGCCTGGCCCATCTTTCTACTGTGGGAATCAGAGTCTATACCCGGAGAGGAGAACAACATGATCCGAAGATTGGCGGCGAAATTTGTCCCGGATTATCAAAATGTAACGGATAAAAAGGTGCGGGAGGGCTATGGCGTCCTAGCCGGCATTCTTGGTGTGCTGTGTAATTTATTTTTATTTGCTGTGAAGCTGACCATTGGCCTGTTGATGGGAAGTATTGCGATTTTGTCGGATGCGTTTAACAACCTATCCGATATGGGGTCCTCCGTTGTGGCGATTCTTGGCGCAAAACTGAGCAGCCGGCGGCCTGACCGGGAGCATCCTTTCGGCCACGGCCGGATGGAGTATGTGGCTTCGCTGATCGTTTCCTTCATCATTATGTTGATGGGCGTGGAGCTTCTGAAAGGATCCATTGAAAAAATTTTTCATCCGGAAGCAGTAACCCTCCGGATCAGCCTCATTCTGATCTTATCCCTGTCTATTTTGGTGAAAGTATGGATGTTTCACTACAACCGTTATTTGGGAAAGCAAATCGATTCCTCGGTGATGCGCGCGGCAGCCACGGATAGTCTGAACGACTGTATTGCAACGGGAGGGGTTATTGTTTCCACGGTCGTGGGCTCGTTTCTCCCGTTTTCGATCGATGGCGTGGTGGGCGCTGCGGTATCGCTGTTCATTCTATATGGCGGGTTTGGCTTGGCCAAGGATGTGGTGAGTCTGCTTCTGGGGACGCCGCCCAGCCGGGAAACCGTTCAGGCTATCAGCCAAATGGTGCTGTCCGGAAAAGGCGTAATCGGTATTCACGACTTGATCGTTCATGATTATGGGCCGGGGCGCGTTATCGCCTCCGTTCACGCTGAAGTGCCGGATAACGCTAATGTCGTAGAAATTCATGAGGAGATCGATGCGCTGGAACAGCGGGTCCTGCATGAATTGGGCATTGTACTGGTTATTCATATGGACCCGGTTACCGTCCATTGTGAGAAAACAGACCGAATTAAGGAGCAGCTTCTGGCTATTATCAGGGAGCTGGACCCAGCTTATTCGCTGCATGATTTCCGCATTACAGACGGTGAGAATCGGATCAACATTATTTTTGACCTGGTGGTGCCCTATGACCTGGAACCGGCAAAAATTGCGTCGGTGGTGGAAGAAATCGGCAGGCAGGCAAAACTTTGTGATAGCCGATACCGGACGGTAATTAAAATAGACAGTGACTATACCGTTTGATGAATGAGGAAACAACAAAAAAGCGGCGTTTTTGTACGCCGCTCGGTGTCCGATTCCTTTTTTGCTGTTTATTCAAATACACTGTTGGTTTCCGGCAACCGGCCGGGAACGGTTTCGGGCTGCTGTACGGTGGCCCCGGAAGTACTTCCTTTGATATAGGCCCTCAGCTTCAGCAAATCCGGCACGTTGCCATTTTTCGCGGCCAGATACGCCAGCATTTCTTCGCTGTCCGGAAGAACAAGTCCTTCGATTTTTTCCAAATCGTCCATGCCGTCGGATTCGGAAGATTCAATGGGAACGATCGTTACAAACAGTACGGCTTTGAACCCTTCGTAAGAAATAGTAAGGGCTTTTCTGCCGATGGTATCGGATCGGAATCCGGAGATAACATAATTTGTTACTGCTTTTTTCGTACCGTCACTATAAACAGCCTGAACGACCAATCCGGTTTTGTCAAAAACCGCTCCCTCCGGATACATGGTTTGATCCGGCTCTTGAGATACTTCGATTCCGGTTAACGTAACCGGTTTTGAAGTCGGCGTCGGAGAAGGATCTACCGTTGCCGTTGGTTTCTGCGTCGGGGTCTGCGTCGGAGCCTGCGTAGCGGTTGGCTTTTCGGTGGGCGTCTGAGTGGGTTTCACCGTTGGCTTCTGCGTCGGGGTCTGCGTCGGTTTCTCCGTAGGCGTCATGGTTGGTTCGCCAGAAGGAACCGGACTCGGCGTGGGAGTTGGATTGGGAGCGCTATTGGTATAATTCGGCGAACAGTACGATTGAATATCCGCATTCTGATAATGCAGCGAACGATAATTTACTTTATTGCTGTAATTTCCGTCGACGAACCATACTTTTTCCGTGGCGCTGTCGTAACTGATTACCAAACCAATGTGTTCGGCGGAAGAAGAAGAATGGCTCCAGGAGAACAGAATCAAATCACCCGCCTTGGGTATGTATCCGCTTCGTGCCTTATAATAGCGATCCGCTTTCTGATAAAACGATAAAAAACTGTTGACGACACCTGTTTTAGGAACAACAGAGGTGGAAATTCCGGCCTGATTGGCGCACCAAGAGACAAACATACCGCACCACGCCGCTTGGTATCCATACCAGGCGCCATACTTTGTGTAATTTTTCGATCCTGCTACTGTGCCGTCTAAGTGGGAGCTGCTGTTTCCTTCGCAATACCCCACCTGGGTCATGGCAATTGCCGTAATGTCCGCCGCTTGATTTCCTGTATTCACATGAGTATTATCGTATTTGCTGCTTGCCGCGTATGTAATCCATGTTTGACTGGGGAACAGTGTAACTGCCAAAAGAGAAACTGCTACCACCAGGGAACAAAATCGTATCGATTTTTTCATCCGATAGCCTCCTACTAACTTTCCAGACATAGAATGTTCTGTTTCTGAACAATCGCTATGAAATTATGAACATATTATGGCATCTTTTTCTTTGGCTGTCAACCCCTGAATAATTGTGGAAAAGATTGGGGTACTTTGCCAGACAATTTCCAAGCTGCTTTTTCTATCGGGCAGGCCGTCCCTGGAGGTTATACGGCGAGCGTTTTTCTTTCTTTTGCGGGACTTTCTTCCATATAATATACCTTGTGGCAGGTATCGGCCGGCTCCTAGGAATGGCTGACGTGATAACGCATTTTCCTTGCTCCGCTAAGCTGATGAAAAAAATGGATACCTCGCCGGCCAGCAGCAAACCGACTCCGCACATCTGGAGAAGTACCGTCCCATTCATGGCACTGTAAATTTCCGCAGCATAATTTATTTGTTCGGAGCCGGCAGCGTGGTGGCGGTTACGATTCCGGTATTTTCTTCCTTGGTCTCCACCGCTGTCCCGGAGGCTGCATCCGAAATGGCCTTCCAGGCCGGATCGCTCATGTAGATTTGGTTGGCCAGGTCATCGGCAGTAGAAAACCCCATCATAAAAACCGCTGTTTGTAATGGATTAGATGCCGGCGATCGTCAGCCCTTTGGAACGGGAAATGCGTTTCAATGCGTTTTTGATAACGTACATGGCGGTACCGGTGTGCTGCTTCCGCTGACCGCAGCATCCCATATGAGGCAGTTTACCGTGCAAAGCATAAAAAAGCTTAGAAATTCGATAGGATTCGGGGCAAATGCATGGCAAGTCAAGGAATTTTTGTGAATTGCCAGAAGCGGCCGAATAAAATTTTTCTTCTCTTTTACAATAAAATGGTAAAATGGTGTTATAATAATGGCATCTCTTTTTACGCCGCGAAAACGCAAGGTCGGAAGGAGAGGATCGCTGTGGGAAAGGTGTGCCGAATATGATTAAGGTTTGTCTATTAGGAGATTCTGTAGCAAAAGGCGTGGTGCTGGATGCCCTGAAAGGGGGGTACCGGCTGCTGAAAGACAATTTTGCCAGCCTGTGTAAGAACGCGCTGGGGATCACGGTGGAGAACTTAGGAAAATTTGGAAGCACTATATTATATGGAGAAAAATCTGTCGAGCGCCATTCCTCCGTCATCGAGACGAGCGATTATGTTCTCTTCGAATTTGGCGGAAACGATTGTGATTACCGCTGGGCGGAAATCGCGGCCAATCCGGAAGGGACGCACCATCCCAATTGCAGCTTAGCTGAATTCGAACAAAAGTATACCGAGCTGCTTTGCCGGGTACAAGAAAAAGGCGGCCGTCCTGTCCTGCTGTCGCTGCCGCCGATTGATTCGGTCCGGTATTTTCACTCTTTTTCCAAGGGACTGAATGGAGAGGCCATCCGGGAATGGCTGAAGGGCGACCTGGAATTCATTGGCCGCTGGCACGAAACCTATAATCTGGTCGTCTTTCAGGTCGGCGCCCGGAGCCAGGTGCCGGTCATTGACATCACCACGCCGTTCCTTTCCCGAAAGGATTACCGGGACTTCCTCTGCGAGGATGGCATTCACCCGAATGAATCCGGCCATCGCTTGATTGCGGAAACCATCCAGACTTATATTGTGAACCGGTTCCGCTCCGTGCCGGATTGGCTGCGGAGCGTCGGCCTTCCGCAGCCGGTTCTTCCAAGCTGAACAAATGATTTGCAGAAGTCATAATAAAACAATCGGAACGATAACCTGTTTGCCCGAAAAAACGAAGGAGCCGTCTCAACGGGCCGGCTTTGCTTATGCTGAGAAAGCTCCGTTACGCTTCTGAAAAAAGCTTTGTTATTCCGCGATTTTGTAGCTGTATTCCCGCAGTAGCTTCATAAAAATCCAATAGTTTTCCAGTGATACGTCCGGCGGCGTTTGATGGTCCACGCTGGGGAAATATCCTCCGGAACGGATGACCGGCAAGATTCGCTCAAATTCGGTTCGCATGGCCTCCTCACCCAGGTGCATCACCGTTTTATCGAATCCTCCCATCATGAGCAAACGGGGATACTTCTGGCGGATACGGTTTACGTCCACTCCGGCCATTCTTTCCAGCGGAAAGATTCCCTCAATGCCGCCTTCCAGAAACCAGGGAATCAGAGGTTCCACATTACCGTCCGTGTCAATGAACACCTTTGTCCCGTAAGACTGAATTATGGGTACCAGCTGTTTGTAATAAGGAAGGAGAAACTGGTCGTAATGCTCTTTGGAAAGCATGGGTCCCAGGTTATAGGACATGTCTTCCGCAAAGGACATAAACACCGGACGGATGCAGTCAAACACAATTTCCAGCACTTTTTTATAATACTCGCACAAATCCTGGTTGATGCGAGTCATCAGGTCCGGGTAGTCGTAAAAAGCCAGCAAATGATTTTCAATACCGAACAACGTACGGGGAAACCAAAAAAAACCATCCAGCGAAAACCAGCAGGGCCAATCTTCGTAGGAGTGGGTTTGCGCGAATTGCGTGAGCGTATCCCGTATCCATTGCAGCAGACGATCGGTATATAAATAAGGACGAATGGCCTCATATTCTTTTTCGTCTGTCATAATGGGTGCGCCGAAATGCGACGGTTGGGGGCAGCCTTCGTCCCGGATCGGCAAACAAAACTGGATCAAACGATCCTGCCCAAAAAATTCGTTGATATCCCGATCACGGGGCAATCCCTGCGCCCACCAATTATTGAGGGTCTGATCCCACCAGCCGGCCCATTCCCGTATTGGGGTCCGGTCGATATCCGGTTCAAAGTTCATCAGCTTAATAAAACGCTGGGTATTTGTCATCGGTACAACACCTCTTTTTGTATGATTGCTTTTATTATAACGGATGTGCTATAATCCTCCTACGGTCAATTTTGACAAGACTATGGGGTGTTTTTGATGGATCGACTGTTTCTTCGTTCCCTGCCAGGCCCGAAGGACGATTTTTACATAGGTCGGTTTGCCGTAACACAGACAGTGGAGCGGCATTCACACGATTTTATTGAATTGGCTTATTTGGAAAGCGGTGTCCTATGGCATATCTGCAATGGCCGGGAGCAGCTGTTGATTCCGGGACATTATTTTTTGGTCGATGATACGGTGGAACATACCCTGCAATACCGAGGGGAGCCGGCGTTGGTGCGAAATTGTATTTTTCGGCCGGGTTTTCTGGATGTGACGCTGCGTGGCTGCCGCAGCGTAGACCACATTCTAAAGAATTATCTTCTGAATTTCGATCAGCGGTTTTGTTTTCGTCCTCACAGCGGAGAAGTATTTGAAGATACCGCTATGGAAATCCAGCGTATCTTACTCCGGATGCAGCAGGAATTCGATGGGGAGGAGACCGCTTCCCGGGAGCTGCTTCGGGCCTATTTAACCGAATTGCTGATTCTCACGCTGCGGAAGCTCCGCATTCCACAGGCACAATCCCGGGGTGACATCCAGCTTTTGCAGCAAGAAGCGGCGAAACGATTTGACCAGCCGATTCAACTGGCCGGATTGGCCAAAGAGCTGCACGTCAGCTTGCCGCATTTGAGTCGGAAATTTTCCGCTGTGTGCGGCTGCGGCTTCAAAGAGTATCTCCAACGGATCAGGATGGAGGAGGCTTGCCGATTATTGGCCAATACCGAGGATAAAGTGTCTGAGGTAGCGGCGCGGATTGGTTACCAGGATTTGAAATTTTTCAATCAGCTGTTCCGGCGCTACAAAGGCATCACGCCGTCCGAATACCGTTATCAAAGCCGCCAGCAAAAGTGACCCCACGGCCATCAAGACTGCTTTTCCTGACTTTTCCGCAGTTCGATTACTTTTTGGGCGTAGATTTTGTTGGCAAAGGCCAGCGCCATAGCCCGGACGGCAATGATTTCGTATTCCGCTTCCGCCGTATTGGAAAGCTCAATGGAAAATGGAACGTTAGCGCTATATTGAGGATGAAACGTGATTTGCAGCGCGTTTTCCAATTCCGCGCAAAACCGATTATAGGCTTTGTCCGGCTCCAATACGGACAGGACGATGGAGGTCATTTCCGTGATTTCATTCATGCTCAGGATACGCTTGAGAATCGAAACCACCAGGAAAAAAGCCAGTTGGGGACGATCGTATTTTTTCAAGACAGGCGGCCGGATCATTTTCTGTTTTACGTAATTGTTGATCATGGTGGGAGTAATGATTTTTCCTTCCTCTTCTTGACTGGCGAAGGTAGCCAGATACTTATCCACCAAATTGACTACCTGATCCATGTATAAATCGAATTCCGGAAGTTCCTCCCAGCGGGGAAAATGAAATTGTTGAATTTGCTCTGACAGTGATTTCATACCGTACCTCGCCTTTCCTTTCGTTATCTAATTAAATCATATTATTGACCGGAGCGTCAACCTTTTCTGATGGCCTGGGCTGCCATCACGGAAAAGGATTGACAAATCGGCAATACGTGTTAATATAGTGATGAATACTAGATGAATTCGGTATAAAAATAATTATTTATGGTTTTTAGAGCGGGCTGTCGGGGCGGATCGCTGGTTGTAAGGAGGAACGCGATGAGGAAACAAAAAAACTATCCTTTGTATGAGGTAGAGCCTTTCCGCGATTTTCAGGAAATGCTGGAAAAAGCCGCGGCGGCGGCCGGTGATAAACCGGCGTTCCAATACAAATGGCAGAAACAGGTCCGCTCGGTTACCTATACCCGATTCAAACAGGATGTGGATATTCTGGGAACCGCACTGTGTGTTCTGGGTCTGCAGGACCGTCACATTGCGATGGTTGGAGAGAATAGCTACCGGTGGGTCAACGTGTATTTGAGCGTGTTGTGCTGCACCGGTGTGTACGTGCCGATCGATAAGGAATTGCCGCTGGATGAAATTCTTCATGTGCTGAACCACAGTGACAGCGAGGTGTTGTTTTGTTCCCGCACGTATGCGGATCGTCTGATCGGGCATGCCGCGGAATTGCCGCTGGTAAAACACTTCATTGTATTTGATCCGGATGAGCCGCTGGATCCGGAGCAGAACCCGGCTCCGGCTGTTCCTTCTTCTATCCCGGGAACCGGCGCGGCTGTTCATTCCATGGCAGAGCTGTTCCAAACCGGACGGCTGGCTCTGGAGCAGGGCGAAAAGGCTTTTTTCCTCTGTAAAAACGAAGAAGAGGATCCCAAGCTGTTGGTGTACACTTCGGGAACCACCGGATTGGCAAAGGGTGTGATGCTGTCCCAAATGAATTTGGTTTCCGGCGTGTATTATGGCTTGCAGGTTTCTACGGTTTATGATGTTTGTTTGTCGGTGCTGCCTTATCATCATACGTATGAGGCGGTGTGTGGGCTGCTGGTTTCCCTGCACATGCACGCGGCGATCTGCATCAATGAGAATTTACGCGCCGTGAGCGAGAATCTGAAACGGTACCGGCCGACTTATATTCTTCTGGTGCCGCTTTTTGTGGAGTCCATGTACAAAAAGGTATGGAAAGAAGCGGAAAGGACACACAAAGCGGGAATGCTGCGCTTTTTGCTCCATCTCAGCGACGGCCTGCGACGGCTGGGCATCGATCTGCGCAAGACTTTCTTTCGGTCTGTTCGGGAGGCCTTTGGCGGACGGCTGATCAAAATTGTTTGCGGCGGCGCACCGATCCGGCCGGAATTAGGGGCGTTTTTTGAATCCATCGGCATCACGCTGATCAACGGCTATGGCATTACCGAATGTTCTCCTCTGGTTGCGGCAAACCGGGACTATTATAATGACTGCAGTACCGTTGGCATCACGCTGCCTTGTCTTGCATGCCGGATTGACGATCCCGGCGACGATGGCGTGGGAGAAATTTGCGTAAAAGGAAAGGTTGTCATGCTGGGCTACTACAAAAATAAGGAAGCCACGGACGCGGTTCTCCGGGATGGCTGGTTTGCTACGGGGGATTACGGAAAAATCAATCAAGAGGGGCAGCTGAGCATCACCGGCCGCAAGAAAAATTTGATTGTACTGAACAACGGTAAAAATATTTATCCGGAAGAAATCGAAAATTATATTTTATCCCTCCCCTTGATTGACGAGGTGGTGGTGTATGCGCTGCGGGACGAGAGCGGCCAGGAGAGCGGTTTGTGCGCCGAGGTGTTCGCTAATGAGGAGAAGCTAGAAGAACTCCATGTGGCGGATAAGCAAAGCGTGATCGCGCAGGAAATTAAAAAGTTGTGCGATAAGCTGCCTTCTTTCAAACGGATTGGCAAGGTTGTGGTACGGGATACCGAATTTGAGAAAACCACGTCCCGTAAGATCAAGCGCGGGACCATTTCTTCCCGTTAGCGGTATTTCTTATAAGAAATTTTCTAGGATGCTTCTTTTCCGAATAGGCCATCTTCGCCGGTAACACAGCGAAGGTGGCCTTCTTCCTGTAAAAAATAGATTGACAGAATAAAAAATAAATGATAGCATATGACCATAAACAAAAGTAAACGATAATATAAGACAGGGAGATTGTTTTAAAAAAGAGGAGGAAGCGTGATGAAAAGAAAGTTCTGTTTGTTTTTGGCGTGTCTGTTGTTCGCCGTTTTATGCGCCGGGCCAAGCCGGCCGGAGAGCCTTGCCGCGGCAAGACCAGCCAAGGGGGATACTTTGGGAGAGTACAGCGTTGAAGCGCTATCGGCGGCTGGATTAAAAGTGATCGATGATACCGACGCTGCCTTTACGTATTCCAATGTATACACAAAAAATGAAGTGGGCGAACAATATGGCGGAAGCGGGATGATGAACCAGTACAATCCTGCTTCCTACGCGTCTGTTGTTTTTGAAGGCTCGTATATTGGTTTGGTTATGGCTCCCTGCTACAATGGCCCCAACATTTCCGTTACCATTGACGGCGTCTCTCAGGGTACGGTCAGTTTGTATGCCGCGCAATATACGCAGCAGCAGATTGTTTTTGTTGCCGATCGGTTATCCGCCGGGAGGCATATCTTGGAGATCGATTATGTAGACATGGGGGTATCCACAGAACCGTATCCTTATATCGAAGTGGATGCGGCGATCGTGGAAATCGCATCGGATCCTTTTCTGGCGAAGCCGTTATCCCAGCTGGATCAAACGGGGAAAAAAATCATTGACGATACCAGTCCGTCCATTGTTTATCAAAACATGATGCTTCGGGACGCGGCGGAAACCACAGGGTCTTACCAGGGAACCACACATTTTAACGGGAACACGATGCCCTGCTCCATTCAGTATTCTTTTACCGGCACGTATCTTGGTGTGGTGATGTCGGAATGCTACGTCAGTCTGCAATCGCATTTGCGTATTGCCATCGACGGGGTGTATTACGGTACCATTACGCTGCAGCGCCAGGGGCAATACAATCCCCAGACCCTTGTTTTCGCGGTGGATGATTTATCCGATGGTTCGCATACCGTAGTGCTCTCCAGTGTCGCCAATGCTTTGTCGGATCAGACGTTCGTGGAGTTTGACGCCTTTGTTGTAGAGGAATCTTCCACGGAACCGCTTCCGCCGGCGCCATTTCCGTTGTCGTTACTGGATTTGACCGGTTGTAAGGTCATCGATGATACGGATCCGGCCATCCGCTATTCTTCTGAGTTTACCCTCCGGAACGCGTCGGATACCACGGGTTCTTATCAGCAAACAACGCATTTTAACAACTATGTGCTGCCTTGTTCCTTGTCTTATTCCTTTTCCGGGGAAGTCATCGGTATTGTACTGTCGCTGTGCTATGCCAGTCCGGATACCATCCGGATTGTATTGGACGGTGTCGAACAGGATCCGGTAGGGCTGTACGCGGAAGGGGTGTATCAGCCGCAGACCGTTGTATTCTACCGCGACGATCTGACAGAAGGCAAGCACACTATTACACTTGAATGTGACGGGTTTCCCAACCCTGACAGGCAATTCGTGGAGTTTGACGGATTTGTGGTATCGGAGAATTCCGTTTCGCATCCGGATACGGGCGATTCGTTTGGTACTCTGTTCGCTGCCGTAGTCCTGCTGATCTGCGCGGGGACGGTGATGCGTCGTAAAGAGTGGTTTTTCTCACAGACAAGGCGATAAACAGAGAAAACAGATAAGAAAGGGCGTCCGAAACAGAATTTATTTGGATGCCCTTTCGCGTTCCGCTCAAGGGCTTTTTACTTTGCTTTCGCGGCGTACGAGCTCATGCTGCTGACGCCATCGGCGGAAGGACCGGCTCCGTATAGGGCGTGTATGTATCTTTCTGCCTTCCAGGGCGCTTTCGCATCCTCCGCTTGGACGGGCTTCTCCTGCTCCAGAATAGCGGACAGTTTGAATACGCCAAATTCATATTCTTCGCCGTTGATATAGCTGGTGACCCCGCCGCATTTTTTATGTGTCCAAAGAGTCATCTGTCCGCCGGTAGAGCGCAGAACCACTAGATACATCCCTTCTCCGTAGGCTTTGTCAAAGGCCACGGAATAATGTTCCGTCAGCCGGTCCGTGGCATCCACGGCGATGACAAACTGTGACAACGGTGTTTGCAGCGTGGTAGAAATGTAATCGCTGTTCCATTTGTATATTTTCAGAATACCGGTCACGGAGCCAAAGGTAAACAAATCGTTAAGCAAAATGCCGACCAGTTTTCCCATTCCCGGACGGATTTCGAAACGAGTGGCCAAGGCGTTTTGATTCTCAAAAAAATTGGTCCGGTAATGGGACGGAACGAATCCGTATTTTTTGCCGAATACTTTGCCAAAATAGTTTTGACTGGTGAAGCCGCACCGTTCCGCGATTTCCCCAATCGTCAGCTCCTCCCGCTCCAGCAGCTCCTGGGCATCGTGCAGCCGAAGGTCCGTGATGTATTCGTTGATGGTTTGCCGGTATTTTTTTTTGAAACTATTGATTAGCGTGCCTTTGCTGCAGAAAAACTTTTGACACAGCATATCGATCGTAAGCTTATGCCTGTAATGATGATTGATGTATTCCCTTACCTGCAGTGCCAGGTCCTGTTTGGGTTCCAACAGATGATTGTTGAGGGAAAGATATTCCGCACACAAGTTCATCATATAAATACAGGCGGAGAGCCGTTCTTCCGTGCAGCTTGGAATGGTGTCCAGAATTTGCGCGGCATAGTCCTGTCCGGCGTATTTTTGGGCAATCCGTTCTGTCTGCAAACGGTTCTCCGGGGAATCCTGAAGAAGTTGGCTTATTGACAGATAGCCGGCTAACGCGCCCCGGCAGAAAAGAGGGGAAACGGCGATGGTTAACCCAAAACGGCAACGAGAAATTTGCGGTGTCTTCTTTTGCTCCGCGGCATGACACGACTGCAATTCTTCTTTTTTGCAAACCCGCTCCGTATCCGGATTCTGCTGCAGCATGGTACAATACCCGCAGACAGGCTTGTTGTCGGTGACGATCACCCGGAAAGACGGATCGTATAAGGTGATTTTTCCTCCTGTCAAATCATATAGATTATCCAGAATCTCCGTGAGTTTATTATAATATTCACCCTTTCTGGCCAATGGATCCCGCCTCCTATCCTCGCTGCTCGTAACCTGGTACAATAAATACTTTATTATATATCAGGATAGCAAAAAAAAGCAAGACAGAGTATTTTAGCCGTTGCATTCCGGCCTGGGACCGCTCTGAAAGAGATGTCCTTCCAACGTTCTTTTTACCAGAAACGTACCCAATATTTCCGCGACGGAAGTCAAGGTGGCGGTTTGCTCCAGCGTCCAATAGCGGCTGCTGACGCAGTCTTCTATGCCGACAAATCCCTTCCATATCCCATGATCATAAAATCCGCAGTGAAGCATGGAACGGACGCCTCGTTTTCGGAAAAAGTCCTGCTCTCTTTGTGACAGACAATCCAAGTCTTTGCAATATAAGATTCCCTTCTCGTTAAATTGATTGAGGAAGCTGAGGAACGGTTCGGAGAGAAGAGGGATGTCCTGCAGAAGGTCTTTCTGCGGGGCAATTGCCTCGGCGCACCATTCAAAGGTGTTGCTGATATGGTGGTTATCCAGGGAAACTTCAAACGTATAGGCCCGGCTGACCTGGAAATATTGCCCGCACTTTTCCAGAATCAGCCGAATGGTATTCTCGGTATCCGAACTGGTGTAGAGCAAGTGGAACAATTCTCGCATCAAATGGTTGTTGGCCTGGGCGATTTCCGGTTTGCTGCCGGTCTCGCAGCGGCAAGGGGCACCGTGGGAGAAGGAGGGTAGCTGCTCCATGGAGTCAGAATAGAACGCGTACTGCCGCTTTCCTTTGCTTTTGGCCTGATAGAGAGCGATATCCGCTTTTTGGTAAAGCTTATTGAAGTCGGTGCCGTGCAGTGGAATAAAGGCGATGCCGATGCTGCCGGAAAGAGAAAGGGAGGTTTCTCCGGAGGATAAGCATTGAATGCTATGTAAAATGTCGGATGCCTTTTTTCCCACGGTGTCGAAGGACTCTGCGTCCTTGAAGAGTACAATAAATTCGTCGCCGCCCAGTCGTCCCACAATATCGGTTTTGCGGAATTGGGAACGGAGGCATTTTGCCACATCGCTGAGAACCGCATCCCCGAACAGGTGCCCCTGGGTGTCGTTGATTGTTTTAAAATCATCGATGTCCAGGATCATCAAAGCGTGACAATGCTGATTCTGGCTGGTTTTGAGATAATCCCGGATGAGCTGACCGGAGGTTGCTTTGTTATACAATTCGGTTAGTTGATCCCGTTGGGCTTGCTCCGTCAGCTCCTTGGACTTCCTTTTTTCGCTGTCGATATCAATCATGACGCCCACCGCCTTAATCGGGCGCTTCTCCCGGTCGAACATGGTGGTAACACGAATTTTATACCATTTGTATATATCGTGTTCGTTGCGAATCCGGAATTCTTCCTCCGCATAAGGCTTTCCCTGATAGATGCTGCTCACCAGGGCGATCAGGCGTCCGGCATCCTGCAGATGGATGTGCGTGACACCCCCGAATGACGCGCTGATGTTTTCCGTAATCGGTTTGTATCCGAATTTTTCGTTCCAGTTATCGGAGAACAAGATGCTGTCTTTTTGCGGATCCCATTCAAAAATAATGTCGTTTGTTTGGCCTAGGATGATTTTGTGGCGGTCCAGGCTCAGCTGCAGCTGTTCGCTGTCCTGCTTTTGTTTGGTGATGTCGACCAAAATGCAATAGAACGTTTCCCGGCCTTTCTTATCGGACAACAGCTTACGGTTGTCCAGGACCCATTTGTATTGTCCGTCTTTGCAGCAGACCCGGTATTCCAAACGAATCGTATTTCCTTTTTTGAGCTGTTCTGCAATGTTCTTTGCTACCTGTGTCCTATCCTCCGCACAGATTAGGTTGATAAAACGATTTTGATAGAGGCCTTTCAAATCTTTTTTGGTATAGCCGAACATATCCAGGAATCCGTCGCTGGCCCGCAATATGGTAAAATATTCGTCATTTAAGCAATGCTGCACACTGCCCGGAATGTTATTGGTCAATGCTTTCAGGTCTTGGTTGGATTCCTCCAGCTCCGCTGATTTTTTATCCAAAAGCTGCTTCAGGATAAGTTCTTTATCTTTTTTCAATGCTTTCGGAAAAAATTCATCATCCTGCTGTTCGGTATTCGGCGCCGATAAGTGGAGCATATACAGCTTTATTCCTTGGTCGGTTTTCCGGAAGACGGTACTAAGACGCAAAAAAAGCGGAACAATAGAGGCACTTTCAGAGGAACCGCGTTCTTGCATCGTGATGGTTCCCACAACGATGCAGGCAGACTCCGATATCGGCATCGTCTGGTAATCGGAATGCAGGATATGGAAAAAACCGTGATAGTTTTCTGCCTCCGCTGCCAAAATTTCTTCTGCCTGTTTCTTTCCCACGCACACCTCGTGAGGGCCGGTGCCGAACCACATAATATCGTTATCCAGACAATCCAGCACACGGGAAAGGTCACGCTGCTCAAAATAGACCTTCTCCAGTTGTTCGATGACCGACAACGCTTCTTCTACCATGATCGTTCCTTTCTTTACTATTACAGAAGGTACTTCTGTAAGACTTGTCCCCGATCCGCCACATGCCTTTTTCCCGCAGTACCACTGAAAAACGCTGTAAAATGCGAATTCTCTATTTCCTATTATACACAGAAAATGTAGGATTTCTACCTCGATTTTTGACTTGGCGGCGGGTTTTCAAAAAATTTACACATAGCCCGGCATTCTAAAGGAGTCTCCCGGCTAGCGGCTGCGGCGCACAGAAGGCTGGTTCCGATCCCGTACCTGATCGTTTGGCATGACCCGCCCTACCAACAGCTCTCCATCGGGCCGGTGTTCCGCGCAGGTTCGTTCCACTGTGGCAACGCCGGCGTTGGCATAACAATAAACGCAGCCATTCCGGCAGGTGTGATAGGCTCCCACATCCACGCTGCTCCAACAACCGCAGCCTGGGCGTTGAGCAGGATCCGGACCACCCGTCAGCGGATGTCCGCAGATTTTGCTGATTTGTTCGGGGTCGATGCACCGGGCCGGCCGGATGCCATAGGGCGTGAAATCCATTGGTTCACAGCAAGCCCTAGGCTCCAGACCATACTGTTTGGCGATGTTTCCCAGAAAAACAGCGCATTCCGCCATTTCTTCCCTGGTGATTTCCCGAATTTTTGTGTGGCGAAGTTTGGCGTACCGATCCACAAAACTGATGGTGACGGTTTCCGTGCTGGCACGTAGCGTTTGGCATAACCGTTCAAAATGATAACGATGATAGGAAGTGGAAAGCTCCTCGTTCAAGATAATGGGATCATAACGCCAAAAAACTTTTTCCTTCCCGATTTGCCGGCTGAGCTGCTGAAAGGTATCCTCGATTTCGACCTTCTCCCGAAGGCCGGGTTCCAGCTCTTTCTTATAGGGGGTTAACGTAAATTGAATACAATACCGGTATCCCATGCGATCCAGTTCGGGCAGCATCGGCAGAAGCGGTCCGGGGTCTTTTGTCCAGAAAACAATACAGTCCACCGCGTCCGGCGTCAGAGAAATCCTGCTGATTTGCGAGGGATTCCTGGGATTGCGGCTCAGAACGTAACCGGCACGCAGCCGGTGCAGGAACCAATCGGCATAAAAACAAGGGATATCGGTTCTTCGTGAAGCAGATACAATCATAGAGGTCCTCCTTGGGTTCTTAGGAACCGGTAGATTGATAATGCCGTAGGCCGACCCGCCAGAGAACATAGCAGGGAAGCAGAAACAACCAACCGGCCAGAGGCGAGATCCGATACAAAACCCGGCTGCTCCGGCCGGTCAGGCAGAGAAAAGGATAGTATTGAAAAAGAGCAAGGGGAATCACGTAAGTAAAAAAGCGCAGGACGTTTTTTCCATATATCGAAAACGGATACTGGCCGAATTCCCGGCCGCCATCGGTAAAAATATTCATGAATTCCAGTCCCTGGGTGGTAAAAAAACACAAGGCGGCATAAATGACGAACAGACCGGAGAAGACCGCCACGCCCGAAACGATCATCAAAACCAACGTGATGATGTTGCCTGCCGTCCAATGAATCCCGCTGGCGGGAATGGCGTAAGCGAAAATCAAGATTGCCTGAAACAGCCGTCCCATGCGAGACAATTCTATTTTGGACGCTAAAACCTGAAAAATTTCATTTCTGGGACGAAGCAGAATCCGGTCGAATTCTCCGTTCCCAATCATAGAAGAGAAGGCATCGAATCCGCGAACAAAGCATTCCGCCAAAGAAAATGCCATAAGAACCACGGCGAAGCACAACAGCACCTCGCTGAACGTGAAGCCTTCTACCTGATGAAACCGGGTGAACATAAAATAGACAGCGATAAGAGCAGAAAAGGAACCGAGAAATTGTCCCAGCAGCATGAAAAAAAAGGATGTTTTATACTGCATCTGGCTTTTGATGTGAATGGATAAATAACGGCAATACAATTTCATGTTTCTTCTCCTTTTGTCAACCGCCCTGAACGACAATTTTTTTTAGAGCCTGCGTCATCCATGCCTTACCGGCCGCAATCAGAAGGGCCAGCCAAAATAATTGAAGCAGCACCCCTCTGGTCAATTCGCTTCCGGTGATGTTGCCGCTATAAATACGGAGAGGCAGATTTTGCATAGCGGCAAACGGCGTCCATTCTACAATCTGGCGGACGCTATCCGGCAGAAAGGGCAGCGGGAGAATGGCGCCGGTAAACAGATCCGTCAGGGACAATGCCAGAACGCGCACACCAAGAGGAGATAACGTGTAAAACGTAACAATGTAGATCAGCATGCAGAAGGCTACCACAGTGAATAAACCAAGAGCCATCGTTAGGAGAAAAAACAAAAAGGCGGGGATCCCGGCGGGCAGAGACATTCCGTACGGTTCCGGCAGGAAAGCGGCAATCAGCAGAATGGGCATACAGCGGAGGACGGCCCGGGACAGCCGCAGCGCTACGTTTTTGGTATACCACATGGCGTAAAGGTTCCAGGGCCGGGTCAATTCGTAGGCAATATTGCCGCTGGTAATGGCGGTAAAAATATCGTTATCCAGAAACCACATCATGAAAACGGCAAGAAAAGCCTGCTGAAGCCAGATATACGATGCCAGCTGGGAGAATTCCATAGGAAATGCCGACGCATCCGCCGTATAGAAGGCCCGGAACATTAAAATTTCCATGGCCCCCCAGGCGAACTGCGTAGCGATCCCGGCGAGGGCGGCCGCCCGGTATTGCAGCCCATTTAAAAAATAAATACGAAACAAGCTGGCGTACGTTCTCATATGTGGAATTCCTCATACAAAGCCACGACCATTTCTTCGGCAGTGGCGCCGGAAACAGACAGATCCCGGATTTCCGCGTGCTGAGAAAGCAGCTGAATGGCCTGAGAAACGGAAAGCACGCGGGTGTCTATCCGGAACGAAGCGCGGCCGTCCTTTTGCGTACCGGTTGGGAGGATTCCCTCCGCGGACGGAAACCAGCCGGCCGTGTAATCAATCGTGATGATTTTGCAGGTGGTATTCCTGCTTTTTAACTCTGAGAGTGGACCGTCCAGCAAAATCTGTCCCCGGCCAATCAGCAGAATCCGCTGGGTAATCGCTTCGATATCCTGCATGTCATGGGTGGTCAGGATCACCGTGGTTTTCTGCTCCCGGTTGATTTCTTTGATGAAATCCCGCACGGCGATTTTGGATAAGGCATCCAATCCAATCGTTGGCTCATCCAAAAATAATATTTTTGGATCGTGCAGCAGTGCCGCGGCGATTTCACACCGCATTCTCTGCCCCAAGCTCAGCTGGCGGGCCGGGGTACGGAGAAGCTGGCCTAAATCCAGCAGTTCTGTGAGACGGTCTACATTGCGCTTGTACTGAGGGGGTGCAACCTGATAAATATCGCGGATCAGTTCAAAAGAATCGATAACCGGTACATCCCACCACAGTTGTGAACGCTGGCCGAATACGACGCCGATGTTTTTTACATGGGCCTTCCTGTCCTTCCAGGGAATCCACCCGTCGATCCGGCACTGGCCGCTATCCGGCGTGAGGATGCCGCTCATAATTTTGATGGTACTGCTCTTTCCCGCGCCGTTGGGGCCGATGTATCCTACCATTTCCCCGTCGCCAATCGTAAACGTAACGTCTTTGAGCGCTTCCACCACGGTGTATTCTTTCCGGAAGAGCGCTTTGCACGCTGCCTTCCATCCGCCGCCGCGTCTGGCAACCCGGAAGGTCTTGTTGATATTTTGCAGTTCGATCATGTGATGTGCCCTCCACAACACTTGTCCCATATCGGTCATAACCGGAAACGATGCTTGCCTGCGCGGAGATGATTAGTAGGAGGATGATTATAATGCAAACCGAAACAGATTGCAAGAGTCTTGCGTCTGCGGACGTGGCGTTCGTTGTCGATTTGTCAAACAAACACATCTTGCCAATCTGCGTTTCCATGAAAGGAACGGTATGATCGCACGTATGTCCTTTTATCTGCCTGTCTCAGAAGGAACGAACGGTTTTCTCCATTATTTGAAACAGATGATTGGCTTCTTCTCCAAGTTGGCCGCTTTTGTGCAGCCTTTCCAAACGAGCCAGCGCCGCGCCGCATATAATAAAAATAGAAACAATGGCATCCGCTGCCATTGTTTGAAATAGAAGTGAGTTTTATTATTGTAAAAAAAATCATTATTAATATAAGGAGCTTTATAAAAATGGCAACAATATCAGGAAATGTAATTTTTGATAGAGACAGAAGAATCACGCTTCCTAGCGGTGATTCCGGCCTTTCCAACATTCCCGTCATTCTACAAAATGTGAATACAGCGGAAAGACTGACTGTTCTAACAAATACGTCCGGCCAGTATTCTTTTCTCAACGTGCCAAATGGCAATTACCGAATTGTGGAATCTTACGGCGCAGCGGGAGGAATTCCTACCCCGGGCGATTTCTCCGCTGCCTTGATTGGGGACATCCCGCAGGGAGCCGACCCGCCGATTGCTGCAGCGCCCAATCCGCCGCCCGGGTCCACCAATTTGGATTCTCTTACGCCGAATACCCTTTTGGTTACGGTAGCCGGCGCTGACCTGACCGATCGGAATTTTTTAGATGGACCGGTCATTTATACGCCGATTGAAACGATTTTGGATTCCTGTGCCGTGATTTCGGGTGAGAATCTGGTCAAAGTGGCGGATGACGGAACCTTTGGGACCTTCCGGCAGGGTAGCTCCGCCAATACCGGCGACCCGGTTGAGCCTTATCCCGAAGTCACACCGGATTTCGATTATGTGCTGCCCAATCCGGCGGTATACTCGCCGGCGGGCGGAGAATATTCTGTACAGAATATCCTGAATGACGCCCTGAGCGCCCGAATCGGCGCCTGGTGGCGGATTGCGGATCACACCACCGGGAACGAGACAGGCCGGATGATGGTGGTAAACGGCTACAATCCCGGTGCGATTTTTTTTCGTGAGAATATGACGGTGGTGCCCAACACCAACTATTTGTTCACCGCGTGGATTTTGAATCTTTTTCGAGTAAATGGCTACCCGAATCCGGAATTGGGGGTTCGCATCCTAGATCAAAACGGCGAAATTCTGTATAATGAAACCTTGGGTATCTTGATTCCCCCCAATCCCAACGCACCGGAATGGAAGCAGATTGGCAGCGTCATCCACTCCGGCAGCAATACCAACTTGGTCATTGAGTTTTTGAGTGAGGGACCGGAGGTAGTAGGAAATGATTATGCTATTGACGATATTTCTTTCAATGAGATACAAGTTCCTCGATTCGTTCCCGTTAAAGCAGTGGATCGGCAGCTTGCTAACGTAGGGGAAACGGTACGTTTTACCGTCACCATGACCAATACCTGCCAAAGTCCTCTCACAGACCTGTTTTTTCTGGATACCATTCCGGACGGATTCTCCTTCGTTGCCGAAAGCGTCATAGTTAACGGTACGCCTGTTTTGAATGCTGATCCCAATACCGGTTTTGCTCTGCCGGACGTGGGAGGAGGAGAAACGGTTACAATCAGCTTTGTGGCTGTGGCGGACGCGATACCGGTACCCAATCCGGCTCGGAATCAGGCGTCGGTCAATTACTCGTATACGCCTGTGGAGGGCGGTATTCCCGTGGGATTTGAAGTGATCTCCAACGAAGTATCGGTGGAGGTAGGCGGTCAGGCGGATGTCTCTGTGGTCAAAGCGGCAGATCCTGAGCCGGTAGACCCGGGCGGTGTGTTGAAGTATACTATCCTCATTGCCAACTCGGGTCCCTCGCCTGCCGAGAACGTTGTGCTGACGGACAGCATTCCGACTTTCCTTTCGAACGTGGAATTTTCTACGGATGGCGGCTCCGTCTGGCAGAGCTGGCCCGGTGTATATGGTCTGGGTACGCTTCCCGCCGGAAGCAATCGCACCGTGCTGATACGAGGCTTTGTTGTTCCTGCCGCATCCGGCAGTATTTTCAACACTGCTGTTGTGTCCAGCGATACCCCGGATCCGGACCTTTCCAACAATTCCGATACCGCGGTGACGCTTGTAACCGCGCAAGCGGATCTCTCTGTCATCAAATTGGGAAGTCCCAAACCCGCCGTGCCGGGAGAACCGCTCCTGTATACGCTGGTCGTCTCCAACGCCGGCCCGGCTGCGGCAGATGAAGCCGTATTGGCCGATACGATGCCGGCGGAGCTGATGAATTCTGAGTTCTCTACCGATAACGGCATCACCTACCAACCGTGGAACGGATCACTTTTGTTGGGAAGGCTCCCGCCGGGAAGTGAGCAGATTGTGCTCATCCGTGGCTTAGTAACCCCCTCTGCGTCGGAAACAATTACCAATACCGCTACGGTAAATAGCGTGACTCCCGACCCTGATCTCAGCAACAACCGTTCCACGGATGATACGACGGTTGCCGTCAGCGCGGATTTGATGGTAACAAAGACCGGCTCGCCCAGCCCTGTGCCGGCAGGGGGGCAAATCACCTATACGCTGCTGGTTTTCAATGCCGGTCCGTCAGAAGCAGAAAATGTTGTGCTGCACGATTCCTTGCCTGCCGGCTTAAGCAGCGCAGAAATTTCAATTGACAACGGGGTGAACTGGACTCCGTTTGACGGCGCTTATTTTATCGGCGTACTTGCTGCGGGTGCATCGGTAACCTTCTTGATCCGTGCTTCTGTTTCTTCGTCTTTGACGGGGAATTTGGTCAATACCACAACGGTTGAAAGCGATACCCCGGATCCGGACCCGGACAACAACACGTCCACCTATGTGACGCCCGTAGCGCCGGTGGCCTCTTCCGCGGATTTATCCGTGGTCAAGACGGGGAGCCCCAATCCCATACAGTCGGGCGAACTGCTGACTTATGCGATTCTCGTCGCCAACGCAGGCCCGTCGGATGCGGAAAATGCCGTGCTGACGGATGCTGTGCCGCCAGCCTTAACAAACGTACAATTTTCCCTAAACGGCGGCGTCACCTGGCAGGCCTGGACCGGCTCGTACCATCTGGGCACTTTGCCTGCGGACAGCAGCAGAAACGTTCTGATCCGCGGCATTGCAGGGGCATCGGCCGGAGCGGAGATTGTCAATACCGCCGTAGTTGGCAGCGATACCCCGGATCCGGACCCTTCCAATAACTCTTCCGTTGTGACAATCACGCTGGGGATGTCGGCGGATCTTTCCGTGAACAAATCCGCACAGCCTATCCCGGTTCTGCCAGGGTCCCTGCAAATGTATACCGTTACGGTAGTCAATCATGGACCGGACCGGGCGGCGGATGTCACACTCTATGATGTGGTTCCGCTGGAACCATCCGGTACGGTTTTTTCGATTGATGGCGGTGCCGACTGGCAGCCGTGGAACAATTCCTATTCTCTAGGAACGCTAGCCGCCGGGGAAAGCAGGACCATCCTGATCAGGGGAATCGTGCCTGCCGCTGCCAGAGGAACGATTTCCAATACGGCAGAGGTGGTCAGCCTCACGCCGGATCCCAATCCCGCCAACAATACGGACACGATTCACGTACCGGTTCGTGCGGGCGCAGATCTTTCTATTCACAAGACCGTCTTTCCCAATCCCGCTATCCGATGCCAATGCCTGACCTATACCCTGACGGTTTGCAATGCCGGCCCGGAACCGGCGCAGCAGGTAATCTTATCGGATAACGTACCCGCAGAGTTGGAAAACGTGATGTTTTCTATGGATAGTGGGAAAACATGGAAGCCGTGGAACGGAACGTATGTATTGGGATGTCTCCCGGCAGGCGCTTGCTTCTGCATTTTGCTCTCCGGAACAGTCCGTCCGTGTGCAGACTGCGTGATTCACAATACAGCGGCGGTAGCTTCCAGGGTGCCCGATCCGAATCCGTTCAATAATACCGCCTCTGTCTCTGTTGGCATAAACGATCGTTGCTCCTGCAACGCCGGACGGCAAAACAATTGCAGCGGATAACGGATACAGGAAAGCTTATTGCGCAGCAAATTTAAAAAACACATGCCAGCTGTCATTTTTAGAGGGCGGTTTCAAAAGGAGCAAAAGCGAGATTTTGAAACAGCCCCATTATACGATCAACGAATCGCAGGCATTCCTGTCTTTTCACACGACATGCCTCTTTTGAGATCTCCTCGAAAGTAGGTTTACTTATCGTTCTGAGGCGGTTATAATAAAAAACAAGAACGCAGAGGTGCTTTAGGAACGCAAACAATATTGGCGCTATCCTTGCGCGGTGGCAAACAATTTTCTTACCAATTTCGGCTTGCCGAGAAGCCGAGGATAGCAATCGCAGCTGAGATGCGACCAAAAGAAAAATTTATGAAATTGGCAGCAACACGATGCGACAAACGAGAATCGAGGGATAAACTATGCTGGCAAATCTGAATGACGTATTGATACCGGCACAAAAGGCGCATTACGCGGTGGGAATGTTTGATATCATTGATACCGATATGCTGGAAGCCGCTATTACCGCCGCAGAAGAATTACAGTCTCCTATTATAATCGGTACAGCTGAGGTTTTGCTGCCTTACGGCGAATTGAGGCTGCTTGCGCCAGCTTTCGTTGCGGCAGCAAAGCGCGCAAGCGTTCCAGTGGTGGTGCATTACGACCACGGTTTTACCGTAAATCGATGCAGGGAGGCATTAGAACTGGGTTATACCAGCATCATGTTTGATGGTTCCGCAGAAGATATTACGGAGAATATTAATGGTACACGCGAACTCGTTCGTCAGGCTCATGTACGCGGCGCCACGGTGGAGGGAGAAATCGGTCACGTAGGCCAAACGTCCGGATGGCAAACCGAAGCAGGCAGCTATACCACGCCGGAGGATGCGGTATATTTCTTGGCGGAAACCGGTGCGGACGCCTTGGCTGTGGCAATCGGAACGGCGCACGGGACCTACCGGGAGCCTCCTCGTCTCGATTTGGAGCGATTGAAGGCAATCCGATCCTGTGTGGAAACGCCTCTGGTTCTGCACGGCGGCTCCGGTTTGTCGGATGATGATTTCCGCCGCTGTATTAGCGGAGGAATTGCCAAGATCAATATTTTTACCGACCTTTGTACCGCTGGGAAGACGGCAATGCGAGAGGGTTTGGTAGAGGAGCTTTCCTACCTTGCTATCCGTAATAAAAAGGTAGAGGCCCTCCGCGAGGCGATGAAAACGAAAATACGCCTGTTCGGTTCGGCGAATCAAGCTTTGGTCTCAGATGGAAATAGCGACAGATAAATAAAGAAAGAGAAAGGCTGGGAAGACGATGACAAAGCGTATTCACTTAATCAGCAACGCTCATATTGATCCAACCTGGCAGTGGGAATGGGAAGAAGGCGCTGCCGCCGCGGTATCTACCTTTCGAACGGCTGCAGATTTCTGCGAAGTGTATGGCGACTACGTATTCAATCACAATGAAGTGCTGCTGTACCAGTGGGTAGAGGAATATGAACCGGAGTTGTTCGCGCGGATTCAAAAGCTGGTGCGGGAAGGAAAATGGCACATTATGGGGGGCTGGTATCTGCAGCCGGACTGTAATATGCCATCTGGAGAAAGCTTTATGCGGCAAATTGCTGTGGGAAGGACGTACTTTCAGGAGAAGTTCGGCGTAACGCCTACCACGGCCATCAATTTTGATTCCTTTGGACATAGCCGAGGGTTGGTGCAAATTTTAGAAAAAAATGGGTATGACAGCTACATTCACACCAGACCGGCGCCTGATTTCTGTAGACTTCCCGGCGATACCTACGAATGGGTGGGCTATGACGGTTCCCGTGTAACTGCCTTTCGAGCGAATTGTTATGGGAATGGGTTTGGCCAGCTGGAGGGAAGAATCCGCTCTTTGATCGACCATTTTCCGGAGGATGATTTCACCTTGCTGTTATGGGGGATGGGGGATCATGGGGGAGGCGCTTCCCGTTCGGATTTGGAAGCGATTCCGCGGCTGCGCCGGGAATTTCCTCAGATAGAACTGATTCAGTCTACTCCGGAAGCCTATTTTGCCCAATGGAAGAAGAGCAGAAACCATACGGCATGTCACAGAGGAGATCTGAATCCCTGGGCGCCGGGCTGCTACACCAGTCAGATCCGAATCAAACAAAAATACAGACAGTTGGAAAGTCAGTATTTTATGACAGAGAAGATGGCGGCTGCCGCGCTTTTGCAGAATTTGATTCAGGATCCCCGCAAGGAACTGGAGGAAGCTCTGCGGGATATGCTGATGGCGCAGTTCCACGATTATCTCACCGGTTCGTCGGTTCAGTCCGTGGAAGAAATGGGCTTGCGTATTTTGAACCACGGACTGGAGATCGTCAGCCGGATCAAAGCAAGGGCCTTTTTTGCGCTGGCCCAGGGACAGGAGAAGGCGGAAGACGATGAAATTCCCATTCTGATATTCAATCCCCATCCTTATCCTGTGGAGGACGACTTCTCCTGTGAATTTATGTTATGGGATCAGAATTGGTCGGATCGGTTTTACCTGCCGAACGTGCTGGATGAGAACGGCCGGCCGCTGCCGGCTCAGGCAGAAAAAGAAGAAAGCAATATTCCGATCGACTGGCGGAAACGAGTTGCCTTTCATGCCATTTTGGCTCCCATGCAAATGAATCGGTTTCGCTGTCACTTCGATATCATACAGGGAAAACGTCCTGTTGAACCGATGCGGGAAAGTCCGATGCATTTCCTATTGGAAACGCCATATCTGACCGTTGCCATCAACCGAACCACAGGCTTGATCGACCGGTATCGGAGAGAAGGCAAGGACTATCTGCAGCCAGGGGCCTTTGCCCTGCGCGTGGTGCAGGATTCCTGTGATTCCTGGGGGATGTCGGTTACCGATTTCCGGCAGTTTGTCGGTACGTTTACCTTGCTGGACAGCAAAACGGGTGGCCGGGTTTCCGGGCTATCCAGGGAATTGCCCTCCGTACGACTGATTGAAAATGGCGCTGTCCGGGCTGTCGTAGAGGCGTTATTTGGATATGAGGATTCCCGGGCCGTGGTTCGTTATTACTTGCCGAAGCACTCCGCGGCCCTGGATATAGAGGTACGGCTATACTGGAACGAGAAACAAAAGATGGTAAAAATGTCGGTGCCTGCGGCCTGGCCCATCTCGCAATGCATTGGCCAAGTAGCGTATGGCTTGGAGAATCTGCCGGTAACCGGCAGAGAGAATGTTGCGCAGCGGTACCTATTGATGCGGGAACTTCCAGCCGGGAACAGCGGAATGCATGATGACAACAACACCGTAGACGGATGTGTCGGAGGCGATGCGTTCCTGTTCATCAACAATGGGACATACGGTTCTTCCGTTGAGGACAATGCCCTGATGATGACCCTCCTGCGCTCGCCGGGGTATACCGGTCACCCCCTTGGTCCGGATCGGCCGATTATGCCGGAGGATCGTTTTTCCCCTTATGTAGATCAGGGAGAAAGACTATTTCGGTTCCGTTTTGAGGGAGGTTCCAATGATTCGCTGCTGACTTCGGCGGACCGAAAAGCGGAGGCTTTTCATGAGGCGCCCATGGCTTTGTCTTTCTTTCCGCATGGAGATGGCGTCAAGCCGCTTCCCGGACTGTTGGTAGACAGCAATCCCTCCGTGGTGTGTACCGCGTTTGCGCGGACCGGGTCAGGTTCGTACCTGCTTCGCCTATTCAATCCGCTGGATACACCGGAAACGGCGGCGGTACGCATTCCGGCGCTAGAGGTGACCGATACCGTTCTTGTCCCTCCCTATGAATTTGTTACAAAGGAATATTTCGCGGAAACGTAGGAGAACAAAAGAAACTTTCGTACGGCAGCAGAACGGGGCAGACGAATGCATTAGGTAGAAAAGGTTGTTTGGGTTTCCTAGCCGGATATTGGGCAGCCATTCCATCACGGCGTACCGTTTTTCTACATATTATAAGGGTAGAACCATAGAAAGGAGAACCCTATGCGCCGTTATCAGAATAGAGGCCGAAATAATTGGCACCCCGCTCCGCAGCGCGCCGCTGCTTCCGCATGTCAAAGCGAATCTTCCGCAGATTGCGGTCCGCTCCCCTTTGCCGTCAATTTGGCTCAGGCGGTCAAACAAAACAATGCCTTCCGCACTGTGTTGTGGACGGGGACAAAGCTGCAGCTGACCGTGATGTGCATTCCGGTTGGCGGAGAGATCGGATTGGAAAGGCATCCTGATTTGGATCAATTTCTGCGGGTAGAAGAAGGGCAGGGCATGGTGCGAATCGGAACCTGCGAGAATGTTTTGGAGTTTGAGAGACCAATCTGCCCGGAGTATGCCTGTGTGATTCCTGCCGGAAATTGGCACAACCTGGTGAACACAGGGGATTGCCCACTGAAGCTGTATTCCATTTATGCGCCGCCTCAGCATCCCAGAGGAGCCATACATAGAACAAAAGAGGAGGCCGACAGGGCAGAACCGGGCTGCAGCAGATAATGCGTTTGTCTACCCGGATCATGTTTCTTCAGCAGACGGCAGAATTCAGATTGAATTTTGCTGCCTGCTGTTTCCCGTTTCTTTCCGGAATGTTACCTGCCTTTACGATCTTTTTCAGAAAGCTTTGGCTTTACGCCAACGTAAACTGGTGCACCTACGGTCAATACAAGGCGGGTTTTCCTGCGCATTCCAATGAAAGCGGCGGTGTTCCTCCCGCTTACGAGAAGGCCGAGGAACGCTATTAAGAAGGAATGTATGAAAAAAGTGGTTCAATTCTTGTTTTTGCATGGTTCTTCTCCATCCCCCATGGCGGATACGGAGAATCCAATGGAGACCCAAAAGGCGGACAACACCGGAGGAAAGGCTCTGAGCGTCCGTTTGTTCTTTCCCTTATTTTCACAGGGCGCGGCGCCAGAAACACAAGCTGTCCTGCCAAACAAACCCTTAAAAATTCGTTGAAAAAAAAGCGATCTTACCGGAAACATGCTTATCGATTGCTTGCCGTCCGATCCGGGTCCCAATAAAACAACCTAGGCAAACCCATTCACTTGACGGAACGCGGCGGAGGGTGGTATGATTCTAACGGAATTCAGCCAAAGCGGGATTGCGATAGGGAAAGGTGGCAAACAAGGATGTATGAGTTGATCTACCGTTTGTTGGAGAAGACAGGGCTTCACGCGTATGCCGCGCCGCTCTCTTATCTTTCCGTATTGCTGGCCATTGTGCTGGTTTCTGTTTTAGGCCGGTTGATCGTGAAATTTTTGTTGGTAAGAATTTTTACCAAGGTAGCCAGACGAACCAAATATGTTTGGGACGATATCTTCTTGAAACACCGGATGTTTCATCGGACGGCCAATATCGTGGTGCCGATTGCCATCTCGCTTTTGGGGAGCGGGCTTCCTTCTCAGACTCAACTGGTAAGCAAAGCAGCCGGCGTGGCCGGTATTCTTGTCTTCCTCCTGCTGTTTGATTCCTTCCTGGATTCCATAGATGAAATTTACCGTCTGTATGAGGTGTCCAAAACGAGACCCATCCGGGCCCTGCTGCAGGTTGTCAAAGTATTGGTCTATATATTGGGGGGCATTGCCGCTATTGCTGTTCTGATTGGGGAGAGCCCGCTGGTGTTGCTGGGCGGCATTGGCGCCATGACCGCGGTCACATCCCTTATTTTCAAAGACGCCATATTGGGCTTTGTGGCCGGCATCCAGCTGACTGCCAATGACATGATCCGCATCGGGGACTGGATCGAAATGCCCAAATATTCCGCTGACGGTACCGTCATCGATTTGTCCATGACCACCGTAAAGGTGGAGAATTTTGACAAAACCATTACGTCTATTCCGGCATACACGCTGGTATCCGATGCCTTCATCAATTGGCGGGGCATGGAGAATTCCGGCGGCCGGCGGATCAAACGCGCGATTTATATTGATGCGGCGGACGTGCGCCTTTGCGACGACGCTATGATTGAACGATTTCGTGGTATGGCACTGCTTCGTCAATATATTGATGAGAAGCTCAAGGAAATTGAAGCCTATAATAAAGAGCATGCTTTTAATATGTCAGAGCCGGTAAATGGCAGGCGGATCACCAATATCGGCACGTTTCGGGCGTACATTGTGCAATACCTCAAACAGCATCCCGGTATTCACAAAGACATGATTGTGATGGTACGTCAGCTCAGTCCGGATGACCGGGGGCTGCCGCTGGAAATCTATGCCTTTACTAACACGATAAAATGGGTGGAGTACGAGGGCATTCAATCGGATATTTTTGATCACTTGTACTCGGTGGCTTCCGAATTCGGGCTGCAAATTTACCAGAAGCCGTCCGGCAGTGATTTGCGTGCTTTGGGAAAAGGACAATAAAAAGAAGGAGCAGTACGTGGAAGAGAAAACAAATGTGATGCGGATATTGGATCAACGGAGGATTGCCTACCGGCAGTATTGCTATCTTGGTACCGGTGCGGTCAGCGGAGCAGAGGTGGCCGCAATTCTGGGGCAGAATCCGGCCCATGTGTTTAAAACGCTGGTGACCGTCGGCAAATCCGGAAGATATTATGTGTTTTTGATTCCGGTTCTGGAAGAACTAGACCTGAAAAAAGCAGCGGTCAGCGTACGGGAGAAAGCGGTCGATATGCTGCCGCAGAAACAGCTTCTTCCCCTTACCGGCTATGTTCATGGCGGCTGTTCTCCCATTGGCATGAAAAAGCAGTTTCCTACCGCTATCGATCGTTCTGCCGCGTCATGGGAGACTATTTTGTACAGCGCCGGCAAAATTGGCTATCAGGTGGAGACCGCGCTGTCCGATCTGAAGAAAGTGATTCCGCTGACGGAGGCGGACATCACCGTTTGATTGGCCGGATCATTGTTTTCTTGTCGGTTGTGCGCCGGAGAATTCATTTGAGTTCTCCGGCTTTTTACTTTGAAGAGCGTTCTATCATTTATTCTTGACAACGAAGCGGAAGAAGAGTATAGTGAAGATCATAAAGTATTTAGGATAATACAAT
>PPYF01024575.1_pt1 | contig 83006 bp, 63 predicted proteins | sample 1559871 | NCBI WGS metagenome assembly PPYF01 (sample SAMN08240021, study PRJNA423297) | Human gut metagenome, whole genome shotgun sequencing project.
CCTTAATCACTATTTTTATCAATAGATCCCATTTACAGAATTTGTAAGAATCGTTTTTACTTATAATTTTCCCAACCAACAGGAAAACGGGGTACATTTCTTTCGGAAGAATAAATTTACAACTGCGCCGTAGTTCCATCGCATAACGCTAATAGCGTAAACGTAAAACTTTTACAAAACCAACCTGAAATCAATATCGGCGCAAGGCGATACATCAAAGATGTACCGCAGGATTTGTAAACTTTTCTGTAGAAAGAGAATGTACCCCATCTTCCGTCACTTCGAGAAAACTTATATCTAAAACAACTTCCGCATAGACTTACATAATCTTGTGAACCCAACCTTCCGGTCCTTCAATCTCGCCCATCTGGATTCCGGTAAGTGTCTCACGCAGTTTCTTTGTGTATGGTCCCATTTCTTCCATTCCACTCGGGAAACAGATTTCTTTGCCATGATCAACAACCTTTCCGATTGGAGAAATAACGGCTGCAGTACCACAGAGTCCACACTCTGCAAAATCAGGTACTTCTGAGAATTTAACCGGTCTGTGCTCTACCGGCATATGCAGATACTTTTCAGCAACAACCATCAGGGATCTTCTTGTAATGGAAGGTAAAATACTGTCTGACTTTGGTGTTACGAATTTTCCGTCCTTGGTAATGAAAATGAAGTTTGCTCCACCGGTCTCCTCTACATAAGTTCTTGTAGCAGGATCCAGATACATGTTCTCAGCATATCCCTGAGCATGTGCATCTACGATTGCATGTAAACTCATAGCGTAATTCAGTCCGGCTTTGATATGTCCGGTTCCGTGTGGTGCTGCACGGTCAAAATCGGAAACACGGATTGTAATTGGCTTTGCGCCGCCCTTGAAGTAAGGTCCTACCGGTGTAACCAGAATACGGAACTGATACTCATCTGCCGGCTTTACACCGATAACAGCGTTTGTAGCGATCATATATGGACGGATATAAAGCGTTGCTCCGGAACCAAATGGAGGTACCCATGCTGCATTTGCCTTTACTACCTGCTCTACGGCATCTACGAAACGATCCTCCGGGAATACCGGCATCTCAAGTCTCTCACAGGAATCTTTCATACGGCTTGCATTTAAGTCCGGGCGGAAACATACAATATGTCCGTCCTCTGTTGTGTATGCTTTTAATCCTTCAAAACAGGACTGTGAATACTGGAATACACCTGCACACTCATTTAATGTAACGGTAGGATCTGTTACCAGTGCTCCATCGTCCCACTTTCCATCCTTGTAATTTGCAACATAACGGTAGTCTGTGGTCATGTAACCAAATCCCAGGTTACCCCAGTCAAGATTTTTTTTCTCCATTTTCATTTCCTCCATTTTCTATTCCAATTCAAGTGTTCTATAACTTTTCGTTATGGAATACTGGATGTACTATTATTTTTACATATTTTAGTACAATCTGAAGTATTTGTCTATAGATCTTATGAAATTTCTCTATCAAAAAAATTCATAAAAACCATAACCTGATTTCCTAAAGTCCCAGAAGTTCCATTGCTTCGTCCTTTAACTCCTGTGTGCGTTCTTTCAAAAGCAGAAGTTTGTTGTACTTATAATAGGCATCATTGCCACATTCACTGACAAATTTCAGACTGTAATAACCGGCCGAAAGTTCGGACAAAAAGATTACCATTTCCTGTCCCTCTCCAAATACCCGTGCAAGAAATTCAAATGCATGCGTCAGATGACGGCCTGCATCTGAAATTTCCTTCTGGCGGATCTGCTCCCTCTCATCAAACAGTTTCTTGACACATAAGAAATCTCCTTTTGCATCACCGGTTCCTTCGACTGCCAGTGCCGTCAGGCAGTCATTCATTGCCTGAAGTGCCGCACACATGGCTTTTTCCTGTTCCCTGTCGATCATGCCGGCCTTTTTCCGGTGAGTGATCATGGTGTCATAAGAAGAAATCTGTCTTTCCAGAATTTCTTTTCCGCTTCCCAATCCTTCCTTCAGATCGCTCCGCAAAAATCCCAGCTGCTCAAAAAAAGCTTCCTGTGCAGCTTTTTTCCGGGAATAAGAAATGAATTCCTGTCCCAGACTGTCCAAAAGCAGCCCCAGCAGACTCAGCTTCTCGTCAAACGGTGCATTTTTGATCGTCATACTGTTTTCCGGTATGCTGCCCTCTAAAATTTCCGGTATACGGTAAATATTCTTATACTTATTGTACAGTTCATAATAAGCAGCAAAATCGCGGGCAATCTCCTCGTCCTGCACATACTGCACAACAAAGTCATAGTCTATGGCAAATCCAAGCTGTTCATACACTTTCATGACCTGTGAGAGATCTTCCCATCCACGGGCGGTCACAAACCGTTTTCCATCCAGATCCGACACAACCGAATAGAAATTGTTCTTTTTAATCTCCAGATAAGAAAGAATTGCTCCATGAATCTGCGCTTTATACGCATACTCTTTCCACACAGAAAAATCTTCTTCTATATAAATCCGCTTGACACGGTCATAAGTAACAATATCAAAATCCCGCACCGACTTGTTGTATTCCGGAGGATTTCCCGCCGTAACGATGACAAAGCCATCCGGTACCCTGTGATTTCCAAATGTCTTGTACTGCAGAAACTGCAGCATCATCGGAGCCAGCGTCTCGGATACACAGTTGATTTCATCGAGAAACAGGATTCCCTCATGAATTCCGCTTTGTTCAATCTGATCATAAATTGAGGCGATAATTTCACTCATTGTATACTCTGTGACCGATACATCCTCCCCATCATAGGTTTTCTTCGAGATAAACGGCAGTCCGATCGCACTCTGTCTCGTATGATGTGTGATCGTATAAGAAACCAGATTGATCCCGCACTCCTGCGCCACCTGTTCCATAATTGCGGTCTTACCGATTCCAGGCGGCCCAATCAAAAGTACCGGACGCTGTCGTTCCACAGGAATTGCATACTCCCCGGTCTCATCTTTTGTCAGGTACGCCTGAACCGTATTTATGATTTCCTGTTTTGCCTGTTTGATGTTCATAAAATTTCTCCTTTATCTATCCTTTTGTATCCTCTGACAAATATAATTTCACTGCCCAGTCCGGCACTTTTATCGGCTCTCCCGAAAAAGTTTTCTGCGGTGTGTCATCCCCGTAAAAAACAAATACCGTCTGATAATCCGTCGGTTTTTTCGGATATTCTCCATACCCATCCGTAAAATACATCAGTCCTTTTAAGTTTTTGAGTTCCCCGCTGTTTCTTAATTTCTCTACATAGGAAAATACCGGCCGAAAATCCGTTCCATACCCTCCGGAAACGGAAAACTGCTCGGTATATTTCCCGATTTCATCCAGATTTGTGATTGGAATATCTTTTTGAATCTGGTTATCACATTCGATGATGCGGATATGCACTTTATGGAAAAAACTCTCCTGGTGCTTTAAAATTGCCCCCGTCTCATTCAAAAACTGCTGCACAAGTTTTTCCTTGCAGGAGGCCGAAGTATCGATTGCAATAACAAGTTCTTCGATCTTTTTTGCCTCCCGGAATTCGTTTTCCTCGATCAGAGGCATGTTTCCGTAATGCTGCAGTCCATACATGTAAAATCCGTAATCAAACGAATCCATATCCACGGAAACTTCTTCTCTCACAACTGCAAACCTCTTTAAAAATTCTTTGTAGCTTTTTCGCTCCCGGCTGCTCAGCTTTAACATCCATGCAAGCTTTCCCGCATCTGCCGCCGCGTCTTTTGCATAGGTTTCCATATCGCTTTCGATACGCTTTGCATGTTCTTTCCACTCGTCTTCCTTTGGATCGGTTTTTCCAAGCGGCGTTGCATCAGACGTTTTCTCCCCGGCATTTTCCTGCTGATCACTGTCCATCTGCGGATTCTCCTGCGGCACCGGGGGCTGGTTTTTATTCTGCTCCTGCGGCGGTTCTTTCTCCATGCGCTGCCAGAAACTGTGGTCACAGAGCAAAAATTCCTGCCGGAGGGATTCTTCCAGATATGGATCGCGTTTGCGCAGCATAAAATACTGGTACAGTTTTTCCGCTGTAAGCACTGAAACTTCCTTTTCCAGTTTTTCATACCACTCCTGCCGGAAATCCGAAGTCACACGCAAAATGGTCGGATAATCCATGGAATCCACCACCGATTCCACTGCAATATCACAACAGAGATCCCACAGCTGTGCATCCTCGTGCTGTTTTGCGGAAAACATATGCCGGAACAGACAGTGCATGAGCATATGCATATATGTCCGATTTAAAATTTCCGGCCGTTCAATATAAGTCTGCAGCAGATAGGTCGGATTGAACCGGATATATACCGCATCCGTGCCCACTGTTCTCGTTGACAGATCCATGGCAAATCCCAGACTTCCGAGTGCCGGTCCCATAAACCGCATCGACAGATACAGTTCTGTCCTGACACTGTTTAATATTTTATTTCCGGTTGCTTCCAATTGTTCCCTTGTCTTCATCGTTCTCCTTTTCCTACCAGTCCAAAGACATGGTGGATGCTTTCTTCTTTCCGAAATTACTCCGCTGATATTCCATCAGTATTGCTGCAATCTGGCTCATCTTTTCCTCCGATGCCAGCGGAAGGGCATCGGCAAGTGCCTCTTCCGGAATCAGGCAGGAATCACAAAGATAAGAAATCTCTTCCACCTTATTCTCCGGAATCAGCACCTTAAGGATCACCTCTGCATTCTGTTCGAGATACTGTTCGTATTGTTCCCGCAGATGGTTCTCCAGCTCAATCGGATGCATCAGCCGGTCACAGGCGATCTCAATTGCCGTGCGATAATCATCATTTACCACCTGCGAAAACAGACGGTCATATGCCAGCAAATCCACCCCTTTTCTTGTGACACATTCCCGGTACGGATACCCGCTTCCCTCAATCTTATGATGCAGAACCCGAGCCTCCACATCTTCCACAAAATTGTATACATATGCCGGAAACGTCAGCTGCAGCCCACATGGCTCTATGCGAAAATGCAGCCTGCGGTCGGTATCTGCCAGAAGTTCTTTCATTAGCGAATAGTCTCCCCTAAGCTGCGTCAGCTTCACTTCTTCCAGACAGTGGCACTGCTTGATCACGCCGTCATAATAGTCTTCCACACTGTCGTACAACGAAATGCTTTTGAGTTTTTTACAATTGTAAAATGCATATCTTCCTAGCGTTTCCACCGTCTTTGGAATACTTACACTCTCTAAATCTTCCCTTGCGGAAAATGCATTTTTGCCGATCGTTTTCACCGGACATCCATCCACCTGATCCGGAATGACCAGATGTCTTACGGTTCCTTCATACCCGGTAACGGTAATTGTATGTTCTTTTGTTGTTTCATATTGCAATGCCATATGGATACTCCTGCATCTGTTATGCCCTATTCTGATATACGCTTTTTAATTCCCCGATAAAATACAAAGACCCCAGCGCAATCGTTTTTTCTTTTGGTGTTAAAAGTTCCGGAATCTCTGCAACCTTTGTAATTGCGTATGCAGGCACCCCTTGTTTTCTGATATCTTCTGCCAGTGTTTCCCCTTGCAGTGCCCGTGCACTCTCTGGTGTGACGGTTACAAAATCCATGGCAAGCGGCAACAGTTCCCCGATCATCTTTTCATAGTCTTTGTCGGCCATCACACCCATCACAAAATGAAACTTTTCCTCCGGATACAATTCTTCGAGACTTGTACGCAATGCATGGATTCCGTTACTGTTGTGTGCACCATCCACCATCAGAAACGGTTCTATACTTAAAATTTCCATACGCCCCGGCCATACCGCTCTGTGAATTCCACGGGCAATAACGGTTTTCATCTTCTCTTTTTCTATCCGGCATCTGGTCCATGCCACTTGTGCCGCACACATGGCTGTAGCGGCGTTTTCTCTCTGATAAGCACCCAAAAGTCCCGGCTGTACTGCCTTTGCCCTCTGCAGGTCCTTCTCCTGTACACACCGCGCACGTACTCCCTTTGCTGCGGCTGCCCTTTGCAGCACCGCAAGTGCTTCCGATTCCTGCGGTGCAATTACCACCGGCACTCCTGCTTTGATAATTCCCGCTTTTTCCCGCGCAATCTCTTCTATGGTATTTCCAAGAATGTTCATATGATCATAACCAATCCGTGTGATCACCGATACCACCGGATTTCCCAGTGCATTCGTAGAATCAAGTCTGCCTCCGAGACCGGTCTCCATAATTACAAGATCGCAGTTTTGTTCTTTAAAATACAGTACCGCCATAAGCACGCAATAATCAAACATGGTCGGTATCACGCCAAATTTCTGCTCTAGCAGAACATTGCCGATTCGTGTCACATCTTCTCTGGAAATCTGTCTGCCATCAACCATGATACGCTCTTCAAAATCAATCAGGTGTGGAGAAATAAATGTTCCGACTTTTAATCCGGCTTCCCGGAAAACTGATGTCAGGAATGCGCAGACCGATCCTTTTCCGTTGGTTCCCGCCACATGAATAAATGGCATCCCGTTTTGCGGCTGTCCCATCTGTTCTAACATGATTCCGGTAATTTCCACTCCCGGCCGGTTTCCAAACCGTCTTCCATTTTCTATCTGATCCAATACTTCTTCATATGAATACATCTTTATTCTCCCTGCAGGTATCTGTAAACCGCTTTCGGCAGCCGGTACCTGACTCACAAAAAATAGGGAGAAGCTTATAAAAAGCTTCTCCCCGTATTCTACTTCTATATGACGGTTGTTTCAAGTGCAAAATCCTATACCGAAAGGATCACTCCGCCTTCATTTGCATACATGCTGGATACCCCGGCCGTATTGACAATTACAATCTTTTTGAATTTTGCGACTTTCTCAATCGCTTCTTTCACAAACTGTGCACGTTCCGGACAATTGCAGTGGGAAATGGCAAGCACACGGCTCTCGCAGTTTTTGGTTACTTTGAGCATATCCTCTACCATCTTGGAAAGTGCCTTCTTCATGCCCCTTGCCTGACCAAGCTGCTGAATCGTTCCCTCTTTGGTGGATCCCATTACCGGCTTGATGTTTAAAGTATTTGCCACAAATGCTTTCAGTCCACTCAGACGGCCAGCCTTGCGCAGTGTTTCAAGTGTCTCAATGACAAAAAATGTGTTCATGGAAGAAATGTAAGATTCCACCTCTGTTACAATTTCTTCAAAAGATGCACCGGATTCTTCCAGCTCCTGAATCTTTAATCCGATCAGGGTTTCCCCAATCGAGGCCGACTTGGAATTAAATACATGAATCTGCTTGGAATCCTCATGCTCTTCATGGTAAAGCTGTGCTGCAAGTACCGCACTATTGTACGATCCGCTCAATTTTCCGGACAACGTCACAACATATACATGCTCCGCCTCTCCCTCATAAGCTCTCATATAACGCTCCGGAGACGGGCAGGAAGATTTCGGGCTGTGAATACATGCCTTTACTCTCTGTAAGAAATCTCTCTGATTAAAAGTTTCATCATCTGTGATCTGATAGCCATCCACATCCAGCAAAAGCGGCACTGTGCAAAAATGTCCATCTGCCTTTAAATCCTCGGAAAGTTCTCCACAACTGTCAATTACAATTTTATACTGGCTCATATCCATCCCTCTTTTCTAAAATACGTCTATCATTTTATGAAGTGCGTGTGTTTATCATTACTTTATAAAAAGTTTTTATTTTCTATCACACGTAGTATTCATTACTATGTTCATATCATAACACGGTTTCAGATATTTGAAAAGGGGAAAATGCATATTTTATAGTTTCTTCATATTTTTCAGGAAAAATATGCCGTCACAGCTGATGCCAGAGCATCAAAATCCGTTCGTCCCATCAGTTCCCGTGCAGAATGCATCGATAAGAGCGGAATTCCAATATCTACTGTACGGACCGGAAACAGCGTGGATGCAACCGATCCCAGTGTACCACCCCCGCGCACATCGGAACGATTGACAAACCTCTGGTATGCGATTTTATTCTGATCGCAGAGCTGCCGCAGAATTCCGATTGCCTTTGCATCCGTCGCATAAGACTGGGAACATGCCTCTTTGATACAGAATCCATCCCCAAGCACCGGATGATTGGTAATATCCATTTTCTCCTTATGATTCGGATGCAGTGCATGCGCCACATCCACGGAAAGCAGCATCCCTCCATACATCGCGCAATCCGTTTCTTCCTCACTGCAGCCAAGCGACCGGTAGATGCGTTTTACCATATCATGCAATAAGATCGATGCTGCGCCCTGTTTGCTGGTATTTCCGATTTCTTCATTATCAAACAGTGCGATCAGATTGATACCATCGGTCCGTGTTCCTTCCACGATGGCTGCCAGCAATGCCGCAACGGATGTCTGGTTATCCAGTCGCGGAGAAGACAGCAGTGTCTCTTTTATCCCTACATATGCCGGTTCTTCCACACAGTATGTATTCAGTTCAAAATCCAGAATATCCTCTTTTTTTACTGCCAGCTCTTCCGCAAGAAATGACAGGAAATAATCGGTACTCTGCTGTTCTTCTGGCAGCATATCCGCAACCGGCATCAAATCTACCTGATTATTGATTGCCACTCCCTTATTCACTTCCCGGTTCATGTGAATGGCAAGGTTTGGAATAATAAGAACCGGACGACCGGAACGATACAGCATGGTCTCCGGGGCAAACACATCCCCGCTTCGAACGATCACGCGCCCCGCAATCCCCAGTGGACGATCAAACCATGTATTTAAAATTGGTCCGCCATATACTTCCACGTTCACCTGCGCATACCGGTCTGTCACAAAATCCGCATTTGGTTTGATCCGCAGATATGGATAATCTGTATGTGCAGCTGCCATACGCAGCATTGCATCCGCACGGAAGTTTTCTCCAACTGTAAATGCATAGAGCGTTGTTCCATGATGATTCATCATATAAGCCTTTCCTTTTTTCAGATTCCATGGTCTGGCATACTCCAGTTCCTCAAAGCCGGATTCCTCTAACGTCTGCATGGCTGCTTCCACACAATGAAACGGTGATACTCCTTTTTTTAAAACATCTATCAAAAATGATTCTTTCATAGTTATAGTTTCCCTTCTTTTCTTAAGTGATTGCATCGTTACGGTTCGCAGGGGAACCTGTGAGCAGTAACCGTGCATTTTCTGTCAATCAGTGGCATTATAACACATTATGATTGAAAAGATGAAGTCACTCATGCTAAAATTAAACTATATCAGCTGCCGTTTTATCGGTTTCACAATGGGGAGGTTTTTTATGCTGGCTCTTGCATTAACAAACAAAAAAGATTTTATGAATAAATTTCTCAAAACTGAAATTTTTGATCATTTTCTGCTTCAGGAGGGCGTTGTCGTTTCTTCTGCAAGCTATGTGATCGATGGAACCATTACCAAAGGATTCTATACAGAAACAGAAGCCGAAGAACTCGGTATTAAAACTTTTCATTTTCTTCCATTTTCCATGCTCCGTCCACGCATCTTTGATCTGATCAAAGGGAAAAAGGCTCCATCCTCCTTTAAGTTCGTCCTGATGCTGTCGCCGGAAAATCAAAAACGTACCATGGAACGAATCGGAAGTTCCTATACCCCGGCAGATATTTCCGCCATGTCCATGAACATCAAATTTCAAAATCAGATGCTTACACTGACAACTGGAATTTCTTATCGCATTTTTTCTACAGATAAGACATTAGAACCGGAATGGGACAAATTTGTCAGACAATTTCTTTCACAACACGACATTTCTTTTGAAGTGCTTTAAAATCCGGCTATTTTACGAAGATTTTGCTTTACATTTCCAATTGGTTATGCTATTCTTAGCATAGTTGCAAGGCAACACAAATATATTGGAGGTACTTTCGATGAACAAAGGTACAGTAAAATGGTTTAACAACCAGAAGGGTTACGGATTCATCACCGCTGAAGACGGCCACGATGTATTCGTACATTACTCAGGACTTAACATGGAGGGGTTCAAATCTCTCGAAGAGGGGGCAGCAGTAGAATTCGAAATCACTGATGGCGCTAAAGGTCCTCAGGCAGTTAACGTAACAGTAGTGAAATAATTGCCGACTAATCTAGTTTCTATGTACCTTTTTCTTTCTTTAGAATAAGATATTGGATACAACGATTAAAAAAAGGAATGTTGCATTTCTGCAACATTCCTTTTTTTGCGTATGGGAATACATCTTTTCAAGTATTCTCCTATCCATTGTAATTAGTCCTCAAATACCCGTTTGATACTATCATAATGCAGGAAAATTCCCTGATCTGCGAGTTTCCTGATCTCTTCTGGTGTAGCAAACCGACATCCGTCTGTTTCTTCCGTCTGCAGATGGACATCTTGTTCTGTAACATCCAGCGTGTAACGATAAACATCTACGAAATAGTTATCTCCTTCGCCCGGATTTTCTCTGTGATAGGTAAATACATAACCACCTTCCGCTTCTTTTACATCCAGTCCGGTCTCTTCTAAAACTTCCCTGCGCACTGCCTCTTCCGATTCTTCTCCTGCCTGCGCAGCACCACCGGAAACTTCCCACCATCCGGGTGCCCATGCTTTGGTCATCACACGCTTAGTAATCAGAAATCTGCCATCCGGACGCCTGATCACGCCAAGTACCGTCAGATGATACTCATCATCTGCCAGATTGAAATGATTCCGCTCCATGGTTCTTCCTGTCCGCACTTTATTTTTATCGTAGATATCCCAACGTTCCATTTCTATTCCTCCAATTTTCCTATGTGCCAGCTGCTATCATTCTTTTCTGCCATAGTTTTATAACTGCAACTCTATTCATTATATTGGTTTTAAGAAATGTTTTCAAGTTTCGTTTCTATTTATTAATTCCACTCCATCATATATTTGCGATACCATTTTGGCAGAAGATGATTCTGACACTGCTCATTGTGACGCTCTCGGATTTCCATGGTGGCAAAATACTGTTTCCATAGCACAGCAAAATAATCCATATGCCCCTGCGGAATCTGAAGCTGCTCTCCACTCACCAGAACACAGCGGTGTCCGGCTTCATGGACGGCAGCAAGGTTTCGGTTTTCATCGTAGAGAATAAAATTTTCATCCGGAAAACGATCCGAAAAATGATCCATCATCAATGGAACCATATTGCATTTTGGTGCAAGCTGCGCCACAAGAATACTTCCCAGATCCTGAAATCTCACAAATCCCAGCAGCTTATCCAGCTCATTACCTACCTTGCGGGACAACTCCATCACCCGAAGTGCAAACGGATCGGCAAGCTGATCGGAAATACCGCGTCCCTGTGCAAATGCACGCACCAGATATCCAAGAACTGCTGTCCCCCGGTCCTCTGCAAAATGGCATAATGCATGAAGCAGTGTATCATACACCGGATACCCCAGTCTCGACTGTATACTGTAAACCGTCTTCTGCACTTTCTGCGCATCTGTCTGTACTTCGATCTCCCTGGCAAACAAAGTCATTTCTCCTTCACCGGCCGCAATGGAAATACTGTCTGTATAAGGAGCTTTCATTTTATTTTTGCATACAAACGCATCGAAAAGTGCTGTAAAAATTCCTTCCAGAGAATCCTCACATCGAAGCACGATCTGTTCACTCATACTACAATTTTCCCCCTGTCATCAAACAGTGATAACTGCTCATAGGTCTGCACCGTTCCATCCGAAAGCAGCATCTGCATCGGACGCTCCTGATACATCAGATTCCGTGTAATATATCCTTCCTCCATACGGGTATGATACATCATCTTTCCTTTACAGGTGATAAAATACACTGCACGTTTCAAAACAACACCGATCTTCTTTAAATCTGAAAAATCCAGCTTTGCGTACCGCCGGGCCGCCATAATCCGGCGGGCACTTTTTGTTCCGATCCCCGGCACACGAAGCAGCGTATAATAATCCGCACGATTAATTTCCACCGGAAACAGTTCCAGATGGTGCACTGCCCAATTACACTTCGGATCAATCTGTTCGTTAAAATTCGGATTTTTCTCTGACAGCAATTCATCTGCGCGGAATCCATAAAACCGCAACAGAAAATCTGCCTGATAGAGCCTGTGCTCACGTAACAATGGTGGTCCGGGCAAATCTGGCAGGGAACTGTCATGATTCACATTGATAAATGCAGAATAGAATATCCGCTTCATCTCAAACTTCTGATACAAAGCTTCTGAAACCGAAATGATCTGATAATCACTTTCATCCGATGCCCCGATCACCATCTGTGTACTCTGTCCTGCCGGCACAAAATAATGATCCGGCCGCATCAATCCCCGCGTTGTCTGCGGAAGCTTCTTTTGCACGTTTCTCACTCTGCTGTAATTCTCCCCACCGGCAATTTCTTCTCCCCAGCTTTGTACTGCACTCTGTCGCGCTTTATGCTCCCGGATGGCAGCAATTCCGTCGTGGTAGTCCTGCAGACGGGCATAACTTTCCTTCATCTCTGCCATCTGGTTATAATAGGTTTTCTCATCCAGATACATCCGGCTTTTCATACTCGATACCCCGTGAAACTCGCGGCTTTGCCGAATTCCATTCTGTAACTGGCGCATCGGGGAAAGGATGTTTTTACGCACTTTGTTAGGCGCAATCTGCCGCAGCGCATCGGCCGTGGGAAGTTCTAAATTTACACTCATGCGGTCTGCAAGATACCCCGTTAATTCCAGCAGATCCGCTGATGCCCCCGGAATTCCTTTTACATGTATATATCCGTTAAAATGATATTTTGTGCGCAATAAATAAAGGGTCTCATATAAAAGTCCCATGGTATAATCCGGAGAATGTAAAATTCCGGAACTTAAGAACAATCCTTCGATATAATTTCTGCGGTAAAATTCCATCGTGAGCTTACAGATTTCCTCCGGTGTAAAACTGACACGCTTCACATCATTGCTGCAACGGTTCCTGCAATATTTGCAGTCATAGATACAAGCATTGGTATATAAAATCTTAAGCAGTGAAATGCAGCGCCCATCCCCGGTAAATGCATGACAGATTCCACTTGCATATGCGTTTCCCGTATGTGTACCATCTCCTCCACGCTGCACCCCGCTGGAAGTACACGCAACATCATATCTGGCAGCTGCCGAAAGTATGGTTAGTTTTTCCATGATACGATCCATCTGCAAAATTTCTCTCATATCCAGTATCCCTCCGCAAAAATGCCGAACATCCGTTCTTTTTACATCATATCACAGGAACAAATGTTCGGCAAGTGCAATTTTTCTTTTATTTTATATGGGCTGCGAAGTTACTGTTCGCAGAGTAACCCGTGAACCGTAATGTACTCTTTGTATTGCGGTTTACAGAGGCACCTGCGAGCAGTCTCCTATCTGCCCTGATGCAGCATCCATGGATAAATCAGTGAAATCGCTCCGCCGATTCCGGCAGAAGCTGCACAGGTAAACACTAAAGCCCCTGCAATTCCGCCAAAGAAATATCCAATTGCCAGAAAAACGGCAACAATTACTAAAATAATGCAACGCAGCAAAATCTGGATCATACTCTTAACTGTATCCATCGCAGACGCCGGAACAAGAGCTTCCAGCAAAAGCCCAACTTCCGAAAACATAAAATCCGCCACCAGATACGTCAGATACCACAGAAGCATAATTCCCGGTTTTTCATGCAAAAGCAATGCCGAAACCACCAATGCCGGAAGCAGATCCACCGCGCAGAGGGATGTTCCTGCAAGCACTCCGAAGAAAACTTTCTTGTATGGATTCTCCGGCACCAGAAACAGCCAGTTTCGCGCAGTCTCCTGTGCAATCGGATTTCCCATATTCCGGAAGAAAAGTACAAAAAACAAAATACAGCCCGGCACCAGAAATCCGGACACCTCCATTATCCTGACACAAAACAGGGAAATACCGACACTGACCAGCAGGTAAAACAGCATCGTATTGGTTATGATTCCAAATTTTGCCGTACGTTTACGGCAATAAATTTCCTTTGTAAAAAACACGGATGCGCCCCAGCCCTTTAAGTTTCCTTCCTTTTGCTGCTTTTTTGCATGTGCTTTTCCTGCGATAACCCGTCCTTCTTTTGCTGCCTCAAGCATCTGTGCACGTTTTCCCGCGGAAGCCAGCGCATCTTCGTAAAAATCCGCTTTCATATGCCAGATGGCAAAAATCAGTACCGCCACACTTACAAGCAGCAATCCCAGATAAACCAGAAACGAAAACAGTTCCCCATTCACTGCACACATAATCATGCCTTTGTACCAACCGATTACCGGAAGATACCGCAGCCAGTGACTGGCAAAAGTCATCTGTGCTGCTTCAAGCAGGTTCTGCCCATTCGCCAGATATGTTCCTCCTGCAATCATTCCAAGCAGTACAACAATTCCCACGATCAAAGGAAACACATATGGTTTTAATTTTTCGTGTGTGGTGCAGACCGTATATGTCAATACAATCATAAGTCTCTGAAACACCAGAAGCAGAATCCACCCTGCAAAAATGGCTACAACTGCCGATGCCCCCAATCCCATATTTACAACGAGATTTGGAATTTGAAAAACCAGATATATGGACGCGAAAACTGTTGCCACCATCTGAAAACTCAGTCGAAACATCAACACGGACTGTGGTTTCATCGGTGCCGTAAACAACAGATTCACGTCTGCCATCTGGAAAATATCCGTACCGTCCTTAGAACCGGAATACATTCCCCAAAGTAATATCGCAAGAAAAACAATCATCACTCCGGCTTCCACATAGGTTTTGATTGCGGCAATCTCCTGTGGCGTTTTTTGCGTTTCTTCCTCTTCCATTGCTTCTTCCTGTACGCGATCCGCCTCCGAAGACGATTCCACAGTTTCCAGCGACTGTTGCTTTTCTACCATGGAACCGACCACGCCACCAATCAGTCCAAATATGATTCCAAATCCAAAAATGGCAAGAATGATCACGAGAAATGTACTTCGAAACATCTTTTTTATCGTGTTCCAAAAGGTATGCCATGCATAATAACCCCATAACCGCATCACCTACACCTCTCTCTCCAGAGCCGCGCCCTCTGTAATCTCAAAGAAAATATCTTCCAGACTTTTATTGTTATCATTTAAATTTTCACGCTCAACCACAGCGGCTACCCGCCCCTGTTTCATGATATACGTGGTATCCCATAATTCTTCCATACTGTCAATCATGTGCGTGCTGACCAGTACCATGCAGCCACTGTCCCGCAATTCCTCAAACACCTTTTTCAGTTCTTTGATGGCATGTGGGTCCAGTCCGATCATTGGCTCATCAAACAGTACCAGCCGTGGTCTCGGCAAAAGTCCACAACAGATGGACAGTTTCTGCTGCATCCCTTTTGACAGCTCATCCCCGAATTTTTTCTTTTTATCTGTCAGATCAAACCGTTCCAGCAATGCATCTTTATAGGCTTTATAATCCTTTAATTTATATGCCCGTGCAATAAATTCCATATGTTCATCCACAGTCAGGTTCGGATACAACGATGGAATTTCCGGAATATATCCCATGATCTTTTTCGCCTCGATGGACTTGTTTTCGAGACCGTTTACCTGTATCTGTCCCTGATATTTCAGAAATCCCATAATACATTTTATAATCGTGCTTTTTCCTGCACCGTTAGGTCCAAGCAGTACTCCGATGCGCCCATCCTCTATGGTAAGATTGATATCATCATTTGCAAGCACCCTGCGGTATCGTTTTGTCACATGTACAACTTCTAACATAACCATTTCCCTTTCTTTTTCTTACTAACATGTTCCATGTGTTTACGATATCACATTCATTTGCTGCAAACCATCTTCTTTTCCTTAAAAAACCTTAACGCTTCCTTAATATCTCTTCGCGCATTTGCCCACGCCCTTCCTCTGGTATTTCTCGCCAATCACATAACCGATCTCCCCCATTGCAAGCTGTGGATACGGAATATCTATCGTAACATATCCGATGCATGCTCCACTTTGTTTTTCTGTAATAAGCCATGCGTTCTCATTATCTGCCAGTACATTTACAAAGGACTACATCTGCTCACCAGCCATGGGATACCCCACAATAAATGCGCCCAGATGGCTGTCCTGCCCCCATCCATCCAGACATGCCTTTGCATCCTCCAATTCCATCTCCTATCACCTATATATCTGTTATTGTCCTTAACCACTGTGGAATAAAAAACGAGACCATCGCAAGCGACGGCCCCATCTTAATATTACTCTTCTTCTCTGTACATGGAGAATGTTTCCATATGATAATTCTTCAAATTGTCAAGAATCTGACGATCATCTGCTTTCTGAAGAAGTTCGTCACGGAACTTCTTTGTCACAAGCATATCGTTAAAGGAGCTTGGTCCACCGACGCAGCCTCCTTCACATGCCATACCTTCAATGAAGTCATCCGGCAGCTTGCCAGCCTTCATAAGCATCAGGAACTTGCGGCACTCTGCGGCACCGTTTGCCTTGCATACTTTCGGCTCAATGCCAGCTTCCATCTCTTTCATGCTCTCGACAACTGCTGCGGTAACTCCACCGGAGTTTGCGAAACGCTTGCCGTATACGGAAGACTCCTGATAGCTGGTATCGCTTGGCTGCAGTTCTACGCCCTTGGCACTCATGATGGCACGCATCTCACTGTATGTCAGCACATAATCTGCATTGCCCTCGATCTTCTGATCGACAACTTCAGATTTCTTTGCTACACATGGTCCGACAAATACGGTCACAGCATCCGGATCCTGTGCTTTGATCATACGGGATACGGCACACATTGGAGAAATGGTTGTGGAAATCTTGTCTGCCATCTCCGGGAAGTGCAGACGCACCATGTTGACAAATCCAGGACAGCAGGAAGTCACTTTCTTCTCTCCTGCCTTGTATGCCTCTACCCACTCTGCCGCTTCGGAAGCAGCGGTCATATCTCCACCTAATCCGGCTTCGACAAATCCGTTGAATCCAACTTCCTGCATGGCTTTCTTCCAGCTTCCCATCGTGATGTTTGCTCCGAACTGTCCCTCGGTAGCAGGTGCAGCAATCACATATACCTTTCTGTCAGACTTTAAGGCATTGATAACATCAACCATAGATGTCTTAGATCCGATTGCTCCGAACGGGCAGCTATGAATACATTTTCCGCAACGGATACACTTGGAATCATCAATCACGGAAATACCGTATTCATTGTATGTAATAGCGTTGACCGGACATGCAAACTTACATGGTCTCTTCAAATGCGCGATTGCATTGTAAGGACATGCAGCTGCACATCGTCCACACTCTTTACATTTCTGCGGATCAATGTGGGAACGATGACGTCCCGCCTCAATGGCACCGAATTTACATGCATTGATACATGCCTTTCCCATACAGTTCTGACAGTTTTCTGTAACGGTATAACTGGAAATCGGGCAGTCCTCACAGGCTGCACTGATTACCTGAATCACGTTTCCATTATCCTCCGGTCCCGGGGCTTTGCCCTCTGCAAGACGGACACGCTGGCGGATAATTTCTCTTTCTTTGTAGATACAACAACGGAACTGTGGTGTCGGACCCGGAATCAGACGAACCGCGATGTGGTCTCTCTGAGCATCAAGAGTCCCTTCAAATGCCAGTTTTGCGACTTCACGCAGAACCGCATGCTTGATCTTGATTACATTTTCATCAGCGTACATAAAATCTCCTTTGCTTTTTCGTGGTTTCTATTAAGCATAATATGTCCTTATTGTACATAAATTTTCATTAAAAAGCTATAGATGTATCTATCAAAATACATCAGACGGTGCGATTTTATGGATAATATGAATACGATGGACTTCAATCAGAAAATTGATGTTTCTCTTCGTGCTGCACTGGAAGCCACCCCAGCCGAGCGAAATGCATCTGACGATCTTTCTACCGGAAGCAGCGCCGATGGACTCTGGGATCTGATTGTTCTGTACAGCGGTTCTCCACAGACGTTGCAGAATGAATTTCCTTCCTCTTCCTTTACCTTTCTCCTTGGAAATTATGCCATTGTGAAAATCTCCGAGAACGACATTCCAGCACTTGCCGCTTTTCCACAGGTGATCTATATTGAACGTCCAAGACAGCTTTTCTTTGAGATTGTTTCTGCCCGGCAGGCTTCCTGTCTGAGTGCCATTCAGGAAAACAACGGCTATGGTCTGACCGGAAAAGGCATTCTGATTTCTGTGATAGACTCCGGTATTGACTATGCGCATCCCGATTTTTGCAATCCGGACAAAACCACACGGCTGGTTGCTCTCTGGGACCAGACCATCCTCGCTGATCCTTCTGCTGGACGCTTTGCCCCCGCCGGTTATTCACAGGGTACACTTTTTTCTCCGGAACAGATCAATGCGGCACTTCAGGCAGACACTTTTGAGCAGCGCATGGAACTTGTACCCAGCACAGATGTCACAGGGCACGGAACCCATGTCGCCGGTATTGCCGCCGGAAACGGCCGTGCCTCCGGCGGACTCTACCGCGGAGTTGCCCCGGAATCCTCACTTCTTGCCGTCAAACTCGGCTCGCCCGATCCAAAGGGATTTCCAAACACGATCGAACTGATGCAGGCGGTCGATTTTTCCGTAAGATATGCCATCGAACATACCGTGCCTCTTGTCATCAACCTGAGTTTTGGAAATACTTACGGCTCCCACAGCGGAACATCCCTTCTGGAAACCTACCTGGACTATATCTCAAATCTCGGACGCATTAATATTGTTGTCGGAAGTGGAAATGAGGGAAACAACGGCGGGCATGCCAGCGCCCGACTGGCTTCTTTAGAATCTGCCAGAATTGAATTTGCCGTTGGAAATTATGAATCTTCTCTTTCGATTCAGATCTGGAAAAATTATTGGGATGATATTCGTTTTCAGCTGACTCCTCCGGGTCTCGAAACCTCATTTAAAATTCCCAATCAGCCCGGCAGCTGGCGCTTTTCCTTTGGCACCACACAGATTCTGGTGTACTACGGACTTCCCTCCCCTTATAGTCTGTATCAGGAAATTGCCATCGATCTGCTGCCGCGGCGGGACTATATTTCGGGAGGTGTCTGGTTTTTTACCGCAGAAGCACGGTCTGTCATCGAAGGAATTATTGATCTGTGGATGCCGGCGGCCGCTATCCGCGGGGCTGCCACACAATTTCTCACACCGACAACGGAAACCACTCTCACGATACCTTCCACCGCCGGAAATGTCATTACCGTCGGTGCCTACGATTCTTCCACCAATACGCTCGCCCCTTTTTCCGGCAGAGGATATACCTGGAATACCGGACAGGTCAAACCGGATCTGGTCGCTCCCGGTGTCGACATCACCAGCTGTGCTGTCGGGGGCGGTTACGAATCCCGAAGCGGCACCTCCATGGCTGCTCCTTTTGTAAGCGGCAGCTGCGCACTGCTCATGCAGTGGGGCATTCTACAGAACAATGATCCCTTTCTATATGGCGAAAAAATGAAAGCATATCTGATCCGAGGTGCCAGACAGCTTCCATTTTCCGTTTCCTACCCCAATCCGCAGAGCGGATACGGAGCACTCTGCGTCAGCAACAGCCTGACGTTTGTGTGATCCACTCCCCTATTCTGCGATAAAGGCCTCATAAAATTTTTCTTTTGGCACAGGTTTTCCAAAATAAAATCCCTGGATCATCTCTGCCTTTGTTTTCTTTAAAATATCTACCTGCTCTTTTGTCTCGATTCCCTCGACGATACAGTGAATTCCCAGATCATTGATCATGGAAGTCATATAGTCGAGGAGAATCCGGCTTTTGCGGTTATTGGTAATTTCAGTTACCATGGACCGGTCAATCTTTGCAGAATCGAAATCATACTGGATCAGTACCGCAAGATTGGAATAATGACTTCCGAAATCATCCATTGAGAGCCTGAATCCGAGTTCTTTGAGGCTGTTTGCAACATTTTCAATCAGAACATGATCCATGTCTCCCACCGTCTCCGTTACCTCAATATGGATCAGTTCCACCGGAATATCATATTTTTGAACCATCTGCGTTACTTTTTCAATAAGTTCCGGATACATGATCGTCATCTTCGAGAAATTCACGGATATTGGCACCGTACGATGTCCTTCCCGGATCTGTTCCTTCTGATAACGAAATACTTCATCCAGAACAAACAGGTCAATCATATGCACCAGATTGTAATGTTCCAGCACCGGAATAAACATCCCCGGTCCCACAATGCCCAGTTCATCATCCAGCTGCCGGATCAGTGCCTCCGCGCCCTCTGTGCGCCCTGAGTGGATATCCACTTTCGGCTGCAGATATACCAGATACCTTCCACGCTCCATCAGATCGTTGATCTCATCTATCACGCTCTGCTCCATGCGCTTCATCACGGTTGTGCCATGCATCAGCTTAAGCTTATCGTTGCTCATAAGAACCTCTGCCTCTGCAATCTGGCTGCGTGTCTGCGGATGTGCACTCCAGCTGTATCCCATCGCCACGCCAAAGCCAAGTCCGGCAAGCCTTTTCTGCAGATTTTCCACCTGCTGCTCCATTTCCTGCCGTTTAATGTTGATACACAAAACCAGCATCTCATCCTCATCATACCGGTAAATCCGGTAATTGGGAAACATGGATTTCAATAAATCCGCAACTTCCATCAGTCTGCGGTTGCCGCTGATATAGCCAAACTGTTTATTAATCTCCGACAGATGGATCACATCGGTTGTGATCACGCCAAGTGAACAGAACATATTGTCCGCACCAGTGCGCGCCATAACGGACAATCCCTCCCGGTTCCAGAGATTGGTCAGTTTATCATGTGTGCGGTCATATTCCTGCTGTTCCTGCAGATTGCGAAGTTCAATCCGCGCAGCAAGTGTCGCACCAAGCATGGAAAGAATCTCAGCCTCCCCGAGATGTCTGTGTGGGTTTAGAACCATTAAAATTCCAAGCAGATGTTCTCCGGTATACAAAGAAATTCCGGTTGCAGACCATGCACGCAGTTCTGCCAGATGCTCATAGATTACCGGATGACTTTCTCTCAGCGACTTGATATCCGGAATCACCACGTCCCCGAGTTGTCCTATTTCCTGAATAACACCTTCTGCCTCTCCGGACTCAATTCCTTCGGTCACAAGTCGTGCCATCATCTGTGCCGTATCCCTGTGGCATTCTTCCACATAACGGATATCTCCCTCTTTTGCATAGGCAAGCACCACACAGTCTGCGTCAAAATACTGACGCAGTGCTTCGAATGTCTGCATAAGGGCATCTCCGATCCCCTCTCTTCCAAGTGTTTCCATACAGGTGCGGAGCTGTCTTAATATAGACGATTCATTGCCCTGTGCCACAATAGGTTCTACCGGATCACAGATTTCCGGCTCCGGCTGCTTTTCATCTTTGATCTGGTCATAAAAAACAATCCTGTTCTTTCCACTCCTCTTTGCTGCATAGACTGCCCTGTCTGCCTCATAATAAAAATCCGGAAAACTGATTTTACGGCCGTTTAGTTTTGCTGCACCGATGGATACGGAATATTCCATATCAAAAATGATCTTTTTTAAACTTTCGCGCATTGTGACGCAAAATTCTTCCATTTCAACCGTATTTTCAAATCCCGAAACAAAAACTGCAAACTCATCTCCACCCAGTCTGCCGACAAATCCACAATCCCCTGTCACTTCACTTAAAATACTTCCGGTCTGGCTCAAAACCATATCCCCTACTGCATGCCCCTGCGTATCGTTAATCATTTTAAAATCATCGACATCCAGCATGATAAACAAGGCATTTGTTGTACATTCTACGAGTTCTTTTGTGCAGTATTCTTCAAATGCTTTATGGTTATATACATTTGTCAGGACATCAATTTCTGCCCGGCGGCGCATACGTTCCGTAATATTTTTTTCATGGTCAATATTCCACAGACGCCCTGCCAGACGGTAAACTGTTCCATTCCCATCTGCTATACTTACCATATAAAAACGATACCACTGCGGTGTTTCATTTTTTCCGCAATAGCGGACATCAACGACCGCCGTCTGTTCCTTTTGCAGGCATGCCTGTATCGCCCTGCGAAACACTTTTTTATCTTCCGGATCAATAAAAACGGATCCGTAATGATTTTCCTTTACATAATCCGCAATATCAAAAAGAAGTATAAACTGACCATTTTCTATTGCATAGACCAGTGCCCGGTCTTCTATTGCATCATACTGTATCAGTTTCTCATGGTTTTGCTCCGCAATCACTCTGAGAAGTTCATTTTGCTTTTCCTGTTCATTCTGCTCCCGCATAGTAATCTCTTTCCCTATTGCATAACCTGGTCTGTTACATTCGTCAGCTCACTGAATGTACCAATCTCAGGAACTGTATCACTTATGGTTCCAAATCCATATGCCGCATGGATGAATTTAACCCCCGCATCCATACTTGCATCATAATCTCCCTGAATATCACCTACATATACCGCATCATCCAATGCATTCCGCCTGTACAGTAATGCGATATTCTCTCCTTTTGATTTTTCATTATTTCCGTAGCACTCAGTATCCTCTATCAGATCGTGCAGTTTGTAATAATCCAGAAAAGCCTCTATATATCCGGACTGGCAGTTGCTTACAATATACAGATGATATTTTTTCTTCAACTGTTCCATTGTCCTGCGGATATCCGGGTAGAGAGTTGCTCCGTGTATCCGGAGATATTCATTTTCTTCTTCTCCACACTGTGCCAGAAGTTTCTGGCGTTCGCCTTCTTCCAGATCCGGAAACAGAATCCGTGCGATCACATCCATCGTCTTTCCCATTACCGACTGGATGTCCTTTACCGTAATCGGTTTTCTGTCGTAGCCGGCTCTTTTTACGGTCTCATTCCAGGACTCTGCCACTTCCGCAGCGGAATCCCAGAGTGTTCCGTCCATATCAAATATGATTCCTTTTTTCATTATGCCTCGTCAATTGCCTTTCCGATATCATGGCGCATATACTTATTTGCGAAATCCACCCATTCGGTTGCCTCATAGGCTTTCTTTCTTGCTTCTTTTAAATCTTTTCCGGTTGCAGTAATGCCAAGGACACGTCCGCCGTTTGTTACGATGTGTCCTTCCTTATCGAATGCAGTTCCTGCATGGAAACAGAAGTAATCATCCTTGCCCTCGAACTTTTCAAGTCCGCTGATTGGGAATCCTTTCTCATAGGAAACCGGATATCCGTCAGATGCAAGTACAACACAGACAGCTGCATTGTCCTCAAACTGCAGATCAATCGTGTCAAGTTTTCCATCGACACATGCTTCCATGACATCAATGATATCATTTTTCATACGTGGAAGAACGACCTGTGCCTCTGGATCTCCAAAACGGGCATTGTACTCAAGAACCTTTGGTCCTTCCCCTGTCAGCATCAGTCCGAAGAAAATAACTCCGGTAAATGGTCTTCCCTCCGCAGCCATAGCATCTACAGTTGGCTGATAAATATACTTCTTGCAGAATTCATCTACTTCTTTTGTATAGAACGGACTTGGAGAGAAATTTCCCATACCGCCGGTATTCAGTCCCTGATCTCCATCCTTGGCACGTTTGTGATCCTGTGCGGAAGACATGATGCGGATGGTCTTTCCGTCCACATAGGTCAGAACCGATACTTCACGTCCGGTCATAAATTCTTCGATTACCATCGTATTTCCGGCATTTCCGAATTTCTTATCTTCCATGATCGTACGCACGCCTTCTTTTGCCTCTTCGAGTGTATTACAGATCAGCACACCCTTTCCGAGTGCCAGACCGTCTGCCTTTAACACGATTGGCATCTTTGCCGTCTCAAGATATTTTAAAGCTTCTTCCGGATCGGTAAAGTTCTCGTAAGCAGCCGTCGGAATATGATACTTTTTCATCAGATCCTTGGAGAATGCTTTCGATCCTTCCAGAATCGCTGCATTTTTGCGCGGTCCGAATACCTTTAAGCCCTCTGCCTCAAAGACATCCACGATTCCGCCAACCAGCGGATCATCCATACCAACAATGGTAAAATCAATGGATTTCTCCTTTGCAAATGCAACGAGCTTGTCAAACTCCATGGCTCCGATCGGCACACACTCTGCCAAAGCTGCAATTCCTGCATTTCCAGGTGCACAATATATTTTGTCAACTCTCGGACTCCTGGCAACACTTGTTACGATTGCATGCTCACGTCCACCGCTTCCAATTACAAGAACTTTCATGATTATCCTCCTATATGTGATGCATTTCCTATTTACTGATATGTACGGTTTTGCCCGTCACCGTCACTTTTCCATTTGCGATCAGGTCGATCGCCTGTGGCATAATCTTCCACTCTGCCTGTTCCATGACACGGCGCTGCAGGATCTCCGGCGTATCGCCCTCCTGCACTTCTACCGCTTTCTGCAGAATGATCGGACCGGTATCCGTTCCCTCATCCACAAAATGCACGGTGGCACCTGTGACTTTAACTCCGCGGGCAAGTGCACCTTCATGCACTTTCAGCCCATAATATCCGGTTCCACAGAAAGACGGAATTAAAGACGGATGAATATTGATGATGCGGTTTCTGTACTTTGCAATCATCTGTTCCGGAATGACGACAAGGAATCCTGCCAGCACAACCAGATCCACCTCATACGCATCGAGTCTGCGCAAAAAATCTTCATTAAATGCCGCACGGCTCTCATACTCCTTCGGGCTGATGCATACTGCCTCAATTCCGTGCTTTTTTGCACGTTCCAAAGCGTATGCTCCCGGATTATTGCTGATCACTACCGCAATCTCTGTATTTGTGATTGTTTTTTGTTCAATTCCATCGATAATGGCCTGCAGATTGGTTCCGCCGCCGGATACACATACTGCGATTTTTAGCATAATGTTACACCCTTCTCTCCGTCTGTGATCTTACCAACCACATATGGAGTATCTCCGGCTGCTTTGATTGCTTCCATCGTCTTGTCCACGTCTGCCGGATCGACTGCAAGAACCATTCCAAGTCCCATGTTGTAAGTATTGTACATCATATGCTCATCTACATTTCCCTCTCTTGCCATAAGGGTAAAGATTGGAGGAACCGGGTAGCTGTTCTTTTCCACTACGGCATGCTTTCCTTCCGGAAGCATACGTGGAATATTCTCATAGAAACCACCACCGGTAATATGGCTGCAGGCTTTCACACGTACTCCGGCGTTCTTGATAGACTTCAATGCGCCTACATAGATACGGGTCGGAGCAAGAAGAGCCTCGCCAAGCGTTGTTCCAAGCTCATCCATATATGTATTTAAGGTTTCTTTGTCCATACGGAAAATCTTGCGCACGAGAGAAAATCCATTGGAATGTACACCGGAACTTGCCATACCGATCAGCACATCCCCGGCTTTTACGTCTTCTCCGGTAATGATATCCTTCTTGTCAACCACACCTACGGTAAATCCGGCCAGATCATACTCATCCTCCGGCATCAGTCCCGGATGCTCTGCAGTCTCTCCACCGATCAGTGCACATCCGGACTGCTTACAACCCTCTGCCACACCGCTTACGATCGTTGCAATTTTCTCCGGATAATTTTTTCCACATGCAATATAATCCAGGAAAAATAACGGTTCACCACCGGCACAGGCTACATCGTTGACACACATTGCAACGGCATCAATACCGATCGTATCATGCTTGTCCATCAGGAAAGCCAGTTTTACCTTGGTTCCGCATCCATCGGTTCCGGATAAAAGAACCGGCTCTTCCATATTCTTGATCGCATCCAGCGAAAAAGCACCGGAAAATCCGCCAAGTCCGCCTAATACCTCCGGACGCATGGTTCCCTTTACAAACTTCTTCATCAGTTCCACTGACTCATATCCTGCTTCGATATCTACGCCCGCGTTCTTGTAATCCATTTATTTTTCCTCCTAATATCTGTGTTTTAATCTATTATTGTCACTTATAGTATATCGGGTATTTTTCGATTTTACCAATCATAAATGTTAATAAATCTAATTAGTAGTTCTTATATCCCACTTCCTGCAATCTGGCATCTTTTGCCTCAACCTGCTCTTTTAAGTTTTTTGAATACTCTTTCAGGCGTGCAAGTAAATCCGCATCACTGGTTGCAAGAATCTTTGCTGCAAGAATACCGGCATTTGCTCCGCCGTTGATTGCTACGGTTGCTACCGGAATACCGGTCGGCATCTGCACGATACTGTACAGGGAATCTCTTCCGCCAAGAGAAGTGGTATGCATCGGGATTCCGATGACCGGCATCGGGAAGATTGCTGCGCACATGCCCGGCAGATGTGCTGCCATACCTGCACCTGCGATAATCACTTTAAATCCTTTTTTCTCCGCACTCTTTGCATATTCAAAAAATACATCCGGCTCGCGGTGTGCGGAAATGATCGTCATCTCATAGCTGACGCCCAGCTGGTCTAAGATGTCTGCTGCCTTTGCCATGATCGGCATATCTGAATCACTGCCCATTACAATTCCTACTTGTGCCATTTTAAATATCCTCCTATATGTGAAAAAATTTATGGTTCCATTGCATCCAGCGGCTCATTTAACGGTTCCGTTCCCGGAACGACAAACCGCCCGTTTCTTATAATATCTGTCGTCGTGCCATCTGCACGTACTACCGTAATCGCTCCTAACTCATCATACGGAATCGTAATATCGGTATGACAGTTAAAATATGCTTTTGAAATATCTTCTTTGCGCCGGATCGAAATTTCATTGTCCCTTGCGATGATCGCTTTTCCATCCGGATTGTATGTCATGTTGTCCTCATCGTACGTGTAACAGGTGTCTCCGACCGCAAAATGCGGACCTGTCTTTTCCGCAATCAGAATCGGAAGCTTATCCGCGATCTGATATTTCCGTGCCATCCGGTATGCGGTGGTATTTGTTCCGATTGCAAACTCTCCCATCGGAAGTGTTTTGTGATGGAACAGAATATTGTCCTCTATATACTTGCGGTTTTCATCCTCAGAATCAAAATTTGTACAGGAATAAGCTGTAATTCTTCCGTTTTCAAAATCCAGTTCCAGATTCTTGAAAAGGAATTCCCCCAGATAGACCTGTGTGACGTGCAGCTTTCCTTCTGTTTTCTGCAATACCGGAGATGTGAACACTTCCCCGACCGGAATATTGACATCTGCCACACAGTTTTCAAATGCGGTCTCTTTGGCAGGATCGGAAAGCGGATGAATCTTTACATACAGATCCGTGCGGTTTCCGTTACAGCCTTTGATGTGCACACGATCCGCCGTATCCAGCACATCAATGATCTTCTGCTGCATATTGCGGTAAAGCATATAATCAAGCGTATTGATATGCACCGTTTCCGCAAAGATTTCTTCGTATTTTTCTCCGATGGACGGAACCGGGTAAGCAATAATCGTAAAACTGCGTTCCTCCCCGTGAATGTAATGATTGATCAGCTGGCTCTTCTCGCTGCGCTCATACACATCGATTTCCCTCTGTTTGTCGGTATAGGTAACGCGCTCCTCTTTCTGCTCCGGCGAAAACGGCTTTGTCCCGAAAATTTCGATCACTGCCGGTCCTCCGTAATTTGGAGCAATCGCTTTGTGTTTTTCCCAGACAGTACGGTCAACTTCGAGTCCCCGCTCGATGAGTGCCTTATCCAGCCACAGCCCGCGGTCCTCTTTGTGATCGTAAGTAAACTGCTTGTTCAGGGAAATAGAGTACGGACGCAGCACCGGCTGCAATCCGATCTTTTTAAAATTGTGTACGGCGGCGCGTACCATCCGCTCGAACCCCAGCGGATAACGGATCTCCACTACCGACTTTTTAGAAATATCTTTTCCGGTTGTTTCAAATCCGATCCGGTATCCTTCGGTAAATGTATCCGCCATTGCCTGCATCTGCTGCTTTGTCAAGGAATGCAGAAAATGTGCGGACTCCGTCTCATCTTTTCCGATATACAGACCATAACGGTACAGATATGCCGGATGATCCAGCTCCGCTTCCATCACGATCTGGGTGAAATAATCATATTCCGAATCGATCAGTCTGCAGATCGCATCCGCATTAAAAATTTCTGTGTAATCATGCATAAAAGAATACATGCATTTTCTGATCTCGTGCACATTCAGATTCTGTGCATCCTCAAAACAGTTGTAAATTTCCACAAATAGTTCCGCATAAATACACAGATAACGGATATTTCCTTCCATACAGCTGGTATAAATTCCATGCAGTCTGGCATCCAATGCCGAGAGCAGCGGTCCGTATTCCCAGCCCATCTTACTGACGGCATATGCCGGGTTTGCATAACTGTCCGCATAATCTTCCTGCACATCCAGATACAGACGGCGATTGATCTTTTTCCCTTCCAGCGTGGAAATTTCTGCCAGTTTTCCACTCAGGGACGCTTCTGCTAATTTATACAAAACCAGAAACAGTTCCGACATTTCAAAGAAATATCCCCGGTACAGTTCTTCCACACTGGAGGCTTCCTCCTCGCTGACCGCCTCAATGCGCTCCATCACAAGTTCCAGCCGTTCCCAGTATTCCTCGTTATTTTTGTGATTGATCTCTCTATAGCTCATAGTTTGTTTCCTTCTTATAATTTTTAGCTCAAAAATCCCCAGATATAGGTTCCGATCCAGCATACCATATCCAAAAGGGTCAGTCCCAGTCCCAGTCTCGGAAACAACTGGAAAGAATCTTCTTCCCGCAGACTTTTGGCTGCGATGACAAGAACAACAAATGTTGCGATCATCGCAACGACTCCTGCGCTCCCATAATAAGCAGACAGCGAACCGCCTCCCTGAAAAGCAAGCTTCAGGAACACAAGATACCATACCAGAAGAGCAAGTGCTAATACCGTGGCCAGTATTCCCTGTCTGGAATGTTTTTTCTCGGTAAATTTATAGCCACGTCTTCTCCGGTTTCTCATATGCGTCTCTCTTTCCTACAAACTTTTTGCTTATTTGCATCCATACTGCTCATAATAGGCATCAATTGCTTTTTTGATCGTGTCATCAATTACAATTCTGCCCTGACATTCCCGATTATTTAAGTGTTCTACCACTTCTTCCATGGTAACAATTGCTTTTCCTTCAAAACCATATTTCTCATGAATTTCATCGAGTGCGCTCTTTACGCCGCCCTGTCCGACTTCCATGCGGTTTAAGCTGACCATAAGACCAACGATCTCAACGTTTGCAGCCCCACGTACTTTTGGAACAGTTTCTTCCATGGACTTGCCGGATGTCGTCACATCCTCGATCATCACCACGCGGTCTCCATCTTTTAAGCTGCTTCCTAAAAATCCGCCTTTGTCTGCCCCGTGATCCTTGGCTTCCTTGCGGTCACTGCAGTAACGGATCTCTTTTCCGTACAATTCACTGAATGCAATTGCGGTAACAACAGCCAGTGGAATTCCCTTGTATGCCGGTCCGAATAATACATCAAAGTCATCCCCGTAACTGGCGTGGATCGCTTTTGCATAATACTCTCCGAGTTTCTTTAACTGGGAACCTGTCACGTATGCACCTGCATTCATAAAAAATGGCGATTTTCTTCCACTCTTCAGTGTAAAATCGCCAAATTTGAGAACATCGCTCTCTACCATAAACTCAATGAACTCACTCTTGTAACTTTCCATTGTATACTTTCCTCCTGTATCAAAAGGCATTCTGCCCTTGTTATTTCGCAGTTTTCTATTAAATTTTAGCATACTTCCGGTGGGTTTTCAATGCGCGAATCATAAAAAGAAACAGCATCCCCAACCCTGCGAGGCGATCTGCCCCGCAAAGTTTCGGATGCTGTTCTTAAATACGGATCCGGCTGTTATTTCACCGTTACTTTTACTGTGTTGTAAACACCGTTGTTTGCCATAACATAAATAGTACATGTTCCGGCTTTCTTTGCCGTAATTTTTCCGTTTTTGCTGACAACCGCAATCTCACTGTTATCCGTATAATAACGGAACTCTGCGGTATGGGTTAAAAGCTTCTTCTTTGCATTCTCTTTGACAGTCTTTGCCTTGATCTGCACTTTCTGTCCCGCTTTCAGTTCATAAGATTTTTTACTCAAAGTCACTGCTTTTGCATTGGTATATTTCTGTTCTTTCAGTGCCACATGGATGGTAACGGTCTTCTTCAGATATACTTTCTTTCCGTTTACCAGCTTGTATGCACGAATGTAATACTTATATGCTTTGCTGTTGCTGAGCTTCTTATGTGTATAGGAAAGTTTCTTTGTGTCTGCAACACGTTTAAAGTTATTTTTTCCATCACAGGTCGAAGCATACACTTCGTACCCATCTGCACCTTCTACTTTCTTCCAGCTCATGCCAACCTGTCTGTTTCCGACCTTTGCAGAAGAAGCGGTGGCAATCATATAAGAAAATGTTCTTTTTTCGCTGTTCTCTGCGCTGCTCTCTTTTGGAAGCTTTGCAATCGTATAAGAAAATGGCACTTCCTCTGTCACACCATTGATGGTCAGCTTTATGGTTCCTGAAATACTTCCCTCTTTCTCAGTTGTCGATGCCACCTTAGTAAAGGAGAGCACCTCTGCGCTGACGTTTTTGGTGCCGTTTTCTGCGGCAAGTGCTTTTTCTACGGCCTGCGCAATTTCTTCTTTTGTTGTAGCATTTGTGACCTTCTGCTGGTTCAGTGTCTGCTGTGCGCTGGTCTTTGCGAGTGCTAAAATTTCCTGGTTTGTTTTTGCAGGAATTACCGTGTTTCCGCTGGAACTGTTTCCGTTTGAACCGTTTCCATTGCCAGCAGTTGTGTATGCAATTGCATATGTGGAGAAATACCGTGCATAAATGTAGATCAAGCTGTTTTCTCTGTCAATGTAAAAATGTGCATCTTCTGCTGTTCCCTGTGCCGGCATAGTTTCATATTCTGTAAATACAGCCGCCTCATTTTCATGATAACGTACAACCTTGACATTCTCTTTATTTGTCAGATCATACGGTAAAACAATCGGAAGAACCATATTGGCATCCGCAATTCTCTCCTCCTGCTGGATGTTATTCACATACGGAACCAGCTGCATATCGACATAATCCAGTTTGCTGCCTGCTGTTTTCTGCTCGATTGCCGCTGCAGCCTCCTTTGTCTGTGCATCCGCGTCTGCTTTTTTCGCCTCTACCTGCATCTCCACTTTAAAAGCTGTAGCATTTGAATACTTTTCACTTGTTTTTTGCTCTTCAGCAAGTTTGTCCAGTTGTCCGACAACGATTTTCTCTACCTTGATTGGTGAATTTTTGGATACTTCATTGTCTGTGCCTTTCACCGTCACTGCAGATTCTACACCATTTACCGGAAGTGCAATATCATTTAAGGTAACATCCTGGTCGGAAACTGTAACCATCTGCGCAACTACTTTTCTATTTTCATCTGTGATTACAATATTATAAACACCTGCCGGAACATACTTTTTAAAAGTAAATGATCCGTTTTCGTCACAGGTTGTTTCCTCAATTGTCTCATTTCCCTGCTTGAGTGCCACCTTCACATTTGCAAAATTTCCACTGCCGGAATTATTTTTCACGTTTCCTGTCACTGCATATTTTGTCTTTAATGCTCCGCTTCCATTTACCTGAATAATTGCACTTTCTGACGGTTCAGAAGCCGGTTCTGTATCGGTTGCTGCTTTTCGAACCAGAAGCGTAACGGTATCTGTCAGATTTTCAAATACGACATAACCGGTAGAATCCGCTTTTTTCCATGTTTTTCCACCGTCAATGGAGTATTCCTCTCCCTCTTTTGCCGGAATAGAAATTGCATCCTTTGCCACTTCTATAACTTTTTCGTCCTGTTTTTCCGGTGCTTGTGGTCTTTTTGTAACCTCAACTGTCGCCGGATCACTTTCTGCCTTACCGGTCTCTTCATTGATCAGTGTAATTTCCAGTGTTTTTCCGGTAAAATCATAAGATTTACCTTCCAGATCCGTTCCAACCAGAGCAACAGTTCCATTATCCGATGCTTTTACCTTATAAACTTCATCATCAACCTTAATCTGATATACCTTTCCTGCATCCAGATCTGTAAGTGCTTCATTTTCATAATCGACTGAAGACTTTACTTCCAATGCTCCGGTATCTGCTACCGTACCAACACCAAAAACAAATTTAACGGTACTGCCAGATTCCAGTTTCATATAGGAAGTCGTCATTCCAGAATCTAATCTCCCTACCTCTGTCGGATACTGTGCATTAGACTCCCAGATCATTCTCCCAGAAAAATTGCCTAACCAAAAGCAAGAAGGACTTGTTGTATATTCCAAAACCAGTGCCGGATCCGGATCCTCATACGGTTCCGGAGCTCCAATCATACGAATCCATTCCCGTCCCTTCTCATTAGAATATACAAGTGCTGCCTGATCCGGATTAAAACTATCTCTGGTAACCTCAGATGTACCCAACATGACATCGGAACCAAAAGCAAAGCTTTTCTCTGTATCTGCCAGATCCGCTTCCACATAGACATTGCTCTTATTATTCTGATCAAAATGTACACGAAGTGCTTTCAACTTTGCATTTCCAAGATATGGACACCCAGAAGTTGCCTCCGGCTGTTCTTCCGTACTGGTAAATAACTGCCATCCATCGCTAAATGCTGAATTCATCCAATAATCCGTACCATCTTTCTGATATTTTCCCATTACATCAAAATTTGTATATGTACCATTAGAACTAACAACTGTATATGCCATTTCTCCATTGGAAATATACCAATTGCTTCCATAATTATTATTCAACACCGTTATTCCATTCATTCGACCGCTTGTACAATGAAGCAACTGAACCGCTTCCGAAGCATTTCCATCCGTCTCACAGCGATACCACTTTCCATCTTCCGCTGGAAGCTTTGTTCCAAACGTAATTGCACTTCCTGTCGTTGCGATCACATCAGATGAAAGATTTTCGAAAGTTCCATTCTGTTCATTGCTTACCTGCCACTGATAAGAGGTTCCGCCGATAACCGGAGCTTCCAATGTTACCCCATCTCCAGACATATCTTTTCCCCAAGGATAATTATCATTGATAACCGTTGCACTGCCTGCCAACGTATCCGCTTTTACCGTATCCGGTGTTCCAACAACTCCTAATGTCAGAACCATGGCAATTGCCATAATCACACATACAGCTTTCCTTCCTATATTTTTCCATTGTTTCTTCATATAAACTCTCCTCTCTTCGTTTTATATTTTATGTTTTATCTATCATTTTTTTCATTGTACGCCCCCAACAGCACCAAAGCCGCCACAAATCGGGCATATTTTGAAAACTTTTTTATTTTCGTAAATACTGCACAAATAGTTCCATTTTCCTATTGCATATTTGCACTCCTTTTTCCTATTGCGCTCTCTGTATTTCTATTCCAGACGTTCTATCGGAAAATATAGATGTTCAAATTCCATCCGCATGCGCTCCGGTGTTGGTTTTTCCGTCAAATACCCGCTGATCTGCATATTGAGTAACTCCAATGCGTATCGCGTCTCATGGGAATATGCAATGATATTCAGCCGTGGATACTGTCCACGCAGTTTCTTAATTAAAAATAACTCTTTCCACCGTCCAGTTCCAGGAAAACAGCCATCGGATTTTTTCTGTCGATATGTTGCAAAAGTTTCTCCTCATCTGCAAAACAATACAGTCTGCTGTTGATTCCCGAACGTCTGAGAGCTGACCACATTTCCCACCGCTGACGGATTTTTTTCGCATAAATCGCTGTTGCAGCCATTGGCATCCTCCTTTCTTTTATCCACAGTAACACACCAACAGCACCAAAACCGCCACAAATCGGGCATATTTTGAAAACTTTTTTATTTTTATGAAAACTGCACAAATAGTTCTATTTCCTATTGTGTATTTGTACTCTCTGTGATATATTTTCTTCACACATTTCGAATCTGCAGCCGAATTTATATGCCGGCTGCATTTCATCGGATAATTCATCCGTTTTTCCATGTGTATAAACAATTAAATATTGGAGAGGAATTTCGTGCGGAGCAAAAATTCAGTTGTTATTTTATTATTGTTTTTATTTTCAGATATTGAAAGTCGGGGGGCTTCCATGTTACAATTCTGATAGAAGAACAACCGCTGTACGGAACTGAAACGGCTGCTTAACTTTATTGATGGCAGACAGCCGGAAGATTCTTTTACGCAGGATCTCTCCAAGGCTGTGGAATCTGCCAAGCACAATGAGAAATGGAGGCATGACTACATGACGCTGCAAATGGCTTATGACGAGAAATACCGCGAGGGGCTGGAAACCGGTATGCAGCTTGGCGTTACACAAGGACGTGAAAATGGTATTGTCGAAGAAAAAGAAGACACTGCTCGCCGGATGCTCTCCTCCGGTAACTATTCAGATAGTGAAATTTCTGAAATTACCGGGCTTTCCATGGAGCAAATCCAGGCTTTAAAAAAATCAATGTAACAAAAAATCCACAATATATCACAATTGCACCTGATATATTGTGGATTTTATTATATGCTGTTTTAATTATTCTGCATACGTTTTTCTGCCCAGCTAAATTGTTTCATGTATTCTCCGTGATAAGCTTTTACTGCTTCCGGGTCATGCTCTAAATACCGGTAATAATCACAATCCAGCTTGTCCGGATCTATGGCAAAAAGATTTCTGCTGCTGACAAACACCTCTTCTGCCCCGCAATCACGCAGTGATTTTTTCAAATCAGAAATTAAGTTTCTGAGATAATGTCTGTTTTTCAACTGTTCCACCGAATCTTCCCATAAAACTGCACACAACTCCGCAGTATTCACCCCGGCACCGTTCCGGTCTACCAGATAGGCAAAAACTTCTTTGGCTTTCGACCGGCCAAAAACTACCGGTACATCCTTGCAGAATACTTCAAAATTTCCAAAACATTTTATCCTGAGAAGCTTCTTACTCTTTGCTATCGGAAAACGAAGATTTTCAAACGCTTTCTCCACTGCTTCTTTCTCCAGCGGTTTCATCAGATACCCGCTTGCATAGATGGAAAATGCCTCTGTGGCATACTCTGCATAGGCAGTCACAAAAATGATATTCACTGCCTCGTTACATTCTTTCAGTTTTTTAGCAAGTTCAATTCCATTCATACCGGGCATCTCTACATCCAAAAAAGCCACATCATATGCCTGCTGCTTTGCAGACGCATATGCTTCCTGACTGTTCAATGTACTGTAAATTTCCGCCTCCGGCTTCACTTCTTTTATGACATCTTCTGCCATGTCGAGCATCATCGGCTCATCATCGACGATCAGAATTCTCATATAATCTCATCTTTTCTATCTTTATTTTCTTTTGATTGTAACACTCGAAAAAACATGATGCAAGCTGCTTTTCTGCGCACCATTATCCGTGTAACCATATCGTGTTACTGTTCCAGGTTACCCTGCGAACATTAACTATATAGTTACTGTATCGACCGGAAGGGTAAGCACTACGATTGTTCCCTCCCCCGGTGTGCTGCAGATTTCCATCTTGCCGCCACACATGTTTTTCAGACGGGTCTGTATATTTTCAATTCCGGCATGGATTTTGTCATCCGTCTTCTTTTTTGTTGGATCAAATCCCACACCGGTATCCTGCACGGTCAGTAGAATATTCTGTTCCCTGCGTTCGGTACGGATCGTCACCGTTCCACCCTCCGGCTTTTTGCAGATTCCGTGTTTGACGGCATTCTCCACCAATACCTGTAAGGACAATGCAGGTATCTCAAAGTCTGTTTCCCGGATATCATAAACTACCTGTACCCGCGCCCCGAACCGTTTTTGTTCAATCGCAAGATAACTTTTCACATGTTCCAGTTCTTTTGCAAATGTAATATTTTTCGGATTCGTCAGGGAATCAATATTTCCACGCAGATAAGTTGTAAATTCCTTTACCGTTTCCTCTGCCATCTGCGGATTTTTCCGGCACATATACTGAATGGAAGATAAGGTGTTAAATATAAAGTGGGGACCGATCTGGGAAACCGTCATGGCAATCCGCATGTCACACATTTCCTTTTCTTTTTCTGCCATCTCCCGGTTCTGTTCTACGGTCGACACCACAAACATAAAAATAACCGAAATGCAGATGGAAATATTGACCAACGCAATTCCGTAGAAAAATATCAGGATCACCAGCGCAACCATTGGTAAAATCATATAAGAAACCAGGCAGCCAAACGTTGCCGCAGAAACCTTTTTACGGTATTGCAGCAACAAAGAAAAATCCAGCAATTCTCCGATAAACGGAATAAGAAGAGCCAGAAAATGCATTTGATTTCGATGATATAAATTTCCCGCATCGAAATAATAATACAAATGCGTAAACTGGGAAATCACAACGAGACAAATGCCAATGATGGAAATCCCAATCACCATTTTATACCGCAGCGGTTTCTTTTCTTCCGTATCCTTTGTATCTGCAAACAGGTACTGACACAGATACAGATGATAAAGTAAAAGCACGACATCACTCAGTACAAATACCATAAAATTACTGATCCGCACCATGTAATAACCTGTTTGTGAAGCATTTCCACGAAATCCCCATGCACAGGCATCCATCAGCAAAAGCACTGCCGTCAGAAACTGCATTTCCATAAGAATCTTTCTTCTTTTCGTTTCAATATTTCGTCCCAGAAACATACTCAGTGCTATAATAAAACAGAAAACGCTTCCCCACATTTCAAATGATACATGCAGTGATTGTACGGTAAACATTCCATTTCCTCCTTTTATTTATCGAATTTTCGTAATTTTCCGTCAAAACATCCTTCAGCAATTGAATTTTTGTATAAATCATTGTACAATATCATCATATGAAAATTGTATCATACATTCGAGCAAAAGAATATATGACACTCACGAAAGAAATGGAGTAAACATATGAAAAACAAAAAGGAAACCAGTCTGGAACGCAACAACCGGACAGCTATGATCGCGCATTTCAGTGATGTCACCGTTATGTCGGTCTTTTGGATTTTGCAGGCGCTGTCCAAAGTACAACCCTGGGCATTTGTGCTGATTGCACTTGTCTTAGGCTACGCACCTGTCATCGCAGAACGTTACTTTTTCCAGCAAACACACGAAACCAAAGCCATCAAACACCTCTGTGCCATAGGCTTCGCCATTTACTACACATTCACTTTATTTACCGCAACCAACCATCAGGTCTTTTTATTTGTCATCCCGATGCTACTGATTATTTCTGTATACGGTGATGTCCGTTATTGTATTATGATCAATACCGGAACGGTTCTTGAAACGATTCTCCTGGTGATTATCGGCAATACGACCGGACGATACGGCTATGAAAATGTATATTCCGGAATTATCCAGATTGTTGTTATGCTTATCATAGCAATCAATTCTTACTATACTTCACGCACGTTAAACCGCAATATGGCAGCCCGACTGCAGCGTGCCAATGATTCCAAAGAAGAATCCGAAAAACTGGTAGCGGAGCTGTCTGATCTGTCCGATCATGTAAATGAAGAAATCAATCAGATTTATGATTCCATCGACCAGCTGAATGATGCTGCTAAAAAAACGCAGGCTGCCATGCAGGAAGTTTCTTCCGGAGCTTTGGAAACTGCAAATGCTGTGCAGAATCAGAGCATCCAGACACAGTCCATCCAGGAAAAAGTGGATCAGGTCAATGCTTCTTCCCAGGCAATCAGCGAAAATATGCAGCATACCATCGAAGTAGTAAGCGAAGGAAATACCTCCATGGAATCTCTGGTACAGCTTGTTGACATTTCTGTTGCCAACAGCGAAAATGCAGCCGGAAAGCTCAATACACTGAATCAGTATATGGAAAAAATGAACTCCATTGTAGAGCTGATCGGAGACATCACCTCACAGACAAGCCTTCTCGCATTAAATGCAAGCATCGAAGCTGCCCGTGCCGGGGATGCCGGAAAGGGATTTTCGGTTGTCGCCAGTGAAATTACCGGTATGGCTACCCGTACCAAAGATGCTACGGTTCAGATCACAGAACTTATTGACAATGTCTCTGCTGCGATCCGCGAAGTCGTAACCGTCATCCAGCAGATGATTGACGGAATTAAAGCAGAAAAAGAAAGTACGCAGAATACTGCCGAAAGCTTTTCTGTCATCCAGCGAAATTCTGTTTCTATTCAGAACAGTATCGAGGAACTGACCAGCAATACCGCAGATCTGCGTAACTCTAATCAGGCGATTTCGGATTCTGTACAGACAATTTCCGCAGTTTCTGAGGAACTGACCGCCCATGCATCCGAAACAATGGATGCAGAGACCGTTAATACACAGATTCTGGAAAACATTGCTGCCAAAATGAAATCCCTGGTACAATATATTCAAAAACAGTAAGCAGTTACAATATCTTTATTCCGAAACGGCACCGACCAGTTCTTTGATATCGCTCACATGATATTTTTCCATGTAGCGCTCAATGCCTTCTACAATTTCCATGGTCACTGCCGGATTTCGGAAATTGGCGGTGCCGACAGATACAGCTGTCGCACCAGCCAGTATCATCTCAATCGCATCTGCAGCATTCATAATTCCTCCCATTCCAATGATCGGAATTTTTACTGCCTGTGCCGTCTCATAAACCATACGCACGGCTACCGGATGAATTGCCGGACCGGACATTCCACCCGTCTTATTTGCAAGAACAAACTTTCTCCGGTTGATATCAATCTTCATTCCCGTAATCGTGTTAATCAAAGACAGGGCATCCGCACCACCTGCTTCCGCTGCACGCGCCATCTCTGTGATGTCTGTGACATTCGGACTCAGTTTCATGATCACCGGCTGTTTTGCATACTTCTTCATTTCCTTTGTGATTGCTTCTACCGCTTTCGGGTCCTGTCCAAAAGCAATTCCGCCCTCTTTTACGTTCGGGCAGGAAATATTGATTTCCAGCATGTCCACCGGCTCTTCTGCCAGCCGTTTTACCACTTCCACATATTCCTCTGTCGAGTGTCCGCACACGTTTACAATAATTTTGGTATCATATTTTTTCAGGAACGGAATATCTCTCTCACAGAACAGATCAATTCCCGGATTCTGTAATCCCACGGCATTGAGCATTCCACCATAGACTTCTGCCACACGCGGAGTCGGATTTCCCGGCCACGGTACATTTGCCACACCTTTGGTAACCACCGCACCAAGTCTGTTTAAATCTGTAAATTCACTGTATTCCGCTCCGGAGCCAAAGGTTCCGGATGCCGTCATTACCGGATTTTTTAAGGTAACACCACATAATTCCACACTTGTATTCATTACAGATCCACCTCCTCGGCCAGAAATACCGGCCCTTCTTTACAGATTCTCTTGTTTTTCACATTGGAATGTGCATCTTTTTCTTTGGAATTGCACACACATGCCAGACATGCACCGATTCCGCATGCCATCCGTTCTTCCATGGAAACATAACAGGTCATGCCCTGCTCTGCTGCATACGCTTTCAACGCCCGCAGCATCGGTGTCGGTCCGCACGCATATATTACATCTGCATTTAACTTATATTCTTTGATGGCATCCAGCACATTTCCCTTTGCACCGACACTTCCATCTTCTGTTGCCACGTAACAGTCTCCCTGTTCTTTAAATTCATCCAGAAGAAACGTCTGTGCATCCCGGTATCCCATCACACTGACAAATTCACAGGTGCCTGCAGCTTTGATCGTTTTTGCCAGCTCAAGCATCGGAGGAATTCCGATTCCTCCGCCGATCAGGAAAGCTTTCTTTCCCGGCTCAACGGTAAATCCGTTTCCAAGCGGTCCCAGTACCCGGATCGTATCGCCCGCTTTTAACCGGGAGAATTCTTCCGTTCCGGTTCCTTCTCCCGTTACCCGGTATACCAGACGAAGTGTTCCTGCCTCCCGATCAATCCCACACAGACTGATCGGGCGTGGCAGAAGTTTGCTGACATCATTACTGTACAATGATACAAACTGTCCTGCCTTTGCATGTCCTGCAATATGCTTCGTCTGGATTGTCATGTCATAGATATCTTTTCCGATGTACTGCTGCTTCAGCACCGTAACATTTTCCTGAAATTTTTCGCTCATAAAATCCAACTGTCTCCCTTTTGTAAAATCACGACTTTATTTTTATCTCTGTGCAAGCGCTCCGGATATATCTGCGATCATATCTTTGACTGCCAGACGGGAGGCATCTGCGAAGTTCTCCGGTGTAATTCCCTGCTCTTTATACTTATCCTGTTTGTAAGCACAGATGATACCACGGGAAGAGTTTACAATTGCTCCTAATCCATCCTCGTTAAAGAAATGTACCAGATCCTTGCCCTGTCCTCCCTGTGCACCATAACCCGGTACCAGAATGAACGATTTCGGCATCACTTTACGAAGGATTTCCCCCTGCTCCGGATACGTTGCTCCGACAACTGCTCCAACATAGCTGTAGGAATCTCCCATACATTCGCTTCCCCACTCTGCTACCTTTTCGCCAACCAGTTCATACAGCGGACGACCGTCGATCAGACGATCCTGGAACTCTCCACTGGATGGATTGGAAGTCTTTACGAGAATGAAGATTCCTTTCTTTTCTTCTTTGCATACATCCACAAACGGCTTGATACCATCGGTTCCCAGATAAGGATTTACTGTAGCAAAATCCTCATTAAAACCGGTATATGTTTTGCTTCCGATCTGTACTTTTCCGAGATGTCCGGTCGCATAGGCTGCGGATGTGGAACCGATATCCCCACGCTTTACATCTCCGATCACAACCAGATCTTTCTCGTGACAGTAATCTACCGTCTTCTGGAATGCCGCTACACCGGCCACTCCAAACTGCTCATACATCGCGATCTGCGGCTTCACTGCGGGAATCAGGTCGTATGTTGCATCGACAATAGCTTTATTGTACTGCCAGATGGCTTCTGCTGCTCCCTCTAACGTCTCACCGAACTGAGCGAACGCTGCCTTTTGTATGTGCTCCGGCACATAAGAAAGCATCGGATCGAGTCCCACAACGATAGGTGCGTTGGTCTTTTTAATTTTTTCTACTAATTTGTTGATCATGTGATTGATTTCCCTTCTAAATTTATTACTTATTTAATTCATTAAATACAACTTCGCCGTCACAGATCGTGCACTTTACACGTCCCGTAACTTCTTTCCCGTCAAACGGTGTATTTCTTCCCTTGGAAGCAAATGTGTTTTTGTCAATGCGGTAGGTTTCCTCTGGATCAAAGATCACGACATCTGCCGCTTTTCCCGGCTGAATATCTCCCTTATCAATACCGACAATCTGTGCCGGATGGTAACTCATACACGCTGCCATCTGCATCGGCGTCAGATATCCACCGAGTACCAGTTCATTATGTGTAAGACATGCGGCGGTTTCCAGTCCGACAATTCCAAACGGTGCTTCCTGCATCGAACGGTTTTTATCTTCAAACGTGTGTGGCGCATGGTCTGTGGAAATCACTTCCATAATGCCATCCCGCAGTCCCTCACGCAGTGCTTTCACGTCTTCCTTTGTGCGGAGTGGCGGATTCATCTTGTAATTGGTATCCGCTTCTTTCATATCGTCTGTGGACAGCGTAAAGTGATGCGGACACACTTCTGCCGACACCCGGACACCTTCTTCCTTTGCCACTTTTACCATGAGCACGGAATCCTTTGTGGAACAATGACACAGATGAAGCTGTGCCCCGGTATCTTTTGCCAGAATAATATCTCTTGCAACAATCACATCCTCCACGGAATTGGTAATTCCCGGAAGTCCCAGTTCTTTTGCTTTTGCATCGGCATTCATGACACCTCCGCGTACCATATGGATATCTTCGCAATGGGCAAGTACCGGAATGCCCAGATGCGCTGCCTCAAGCATACCGTCCCGATACAAAGCGGCATCCATGACAGATTTTCCGTCCTCGCTGATTGCCGGACTTCCTGCCTTAACCATTCCTTCAATATCCGCAAGCTCTTTTCCCTGCTGTCCCTTTGTCACCGCACCAACCTGCAGGACATGAATACAGCTCCCGGATTTTGCTTTGTTGTGCACATAATTGACAATATCCGGATTGTCTGCTACCGGCTTTGTATTCGGCATGGTCAGCACTGTCGTATATCCACCATGCGCAGCGGCCTGCATCCCGGTATAAATATCCTCTTTCTGTTCAAATCCCGGATCGCGGAAATGTACATGCATATCAATAAATCCCGGCATCACATAACATCCGTCCGCATTGATCACACGTTCGGCTTCTTTTTCCGGAAGTTCTTTTCCAATCTTTTTTATCTTCTGATCTTCGATCAGGACATCTGCCACCTCATCCATCTGTGTTGCCGGATTGATGACATGTCCCCCTTTGATTAAAATGGTCATTCTTTTTCCTTTCTTTTAACGTTTCACAGCAACAGATCCCGAAAAATTCCCACAGATCCGAATGCCCTGCGTTGTCTTATAAGCGCGTACTTTATAATATACCAACTTCTTTGAGGTTGTCTTAATTTTGTACTTTGTGGACGTTGTAGCTGCAATCTTTTTATAAGTTCCGTTCTTGCTGGATGCCTGATAAATTTCATACCCTTTCGCACCTGCCGTTTTGCCCCAGGAAATACGCACTGCATTTTTTGCACAGCGGACCGCTTTTATATTCTCTACCGCACCGATACTTGTCCCTGCATTATCCGCATATGCCTTGATACAGATGTTTCCGATTCTTCCACCGTAACTGGTGCTTACATCCGCCACATCTTCCCAGCTGCCACCGCGATAGAGGAAACTCTGATTATAATCACAATATACCCGGCTGGTTAAACTGCTGTCACTGACTGCATATTCCATATCGAGTCCGACACCGCTTTTCTGCAGTTCTACCACAACCGCATAGTAAGTTCCCTGAGGTACGGATACCGCTTTATTCAGCCTGATGGTATGGGTTCCGGCATACGTTGTTGTACCGGACACCTTTGCTGCAAGTATGCCACTCTTAGGATTATGCAGGTTTGTCAGATTCGTATATACACGGATCGTATATGGAACATTCGCATCTTTGGAAAGGGAAATTGAAACTGCTTTCACCAGTTCATTATCTGCCTTTTTTGCCCTGAAAATATTCGCTGAAGTCGAAATTCCACGCAGTTTTCCCACATCTGCCCCACCATCATACTGATAATTATAATCATAATTATCCGCAGACTCAAAATCAAAAATCCATGCAGCATCCTCGATGGATTTATCATAATAAGAAAGCCAGAAATAACTGTTGATATTGTTTTCTGTCTTATCCGACCAGCTGTTCCTGCAAAGCCATGCTCCGTCTCCTGCCGGTTTATTTTTAAACGAAGATGCTGGAAAATTATCATCCCAGCCCACAATATTTACTGCATGGTTCGATGCAACACTGCTTGTCGGGCAGTAATAGGTTGCCACATTCTCTCCTGTTTCTGCATAGACTGCAGATCCCACATAGTTGGCCGTTCCGTCCATATACAGTCCCAGCCCGGCAGATCCGTGCTGCATAATCTCACGTTTCACCTGGGTAACATTTTTGTGAATATTAATAATATATACATTCTGCAGATGTGCCACATCCTGATCAAAAGCGTAACTTTTTGCCAGTGTCGTGGTGGTCGGTGCCAGAGCGTACGGTACACGGTTCTCGTCCGTCACCCCTTCCCACTGCAGAAGCGTCCGGCTCGCGAAATCCAAATTTCCGCCCATGGTCAGATAATTTTTATGGTTCATAATATTTAAAGAGTCGCCAAATGTTCCACCCAGCGGATCTTCTACATTATTATAAGTAAAATAGGCAAGCTGCAATTCACTCAGATCAATACTTTTGTCTGCCGTCTGATTGTCTGCAATCAGATCAAACTCCGCAAGTCCGATTGCGGAAAATGCCCAGCACGTATCATATTTTCCCTGATCACGCACGCCAGGATAGCGGATCGTAAGTTCCGACAACTTGTTCATATAGGCGGACGGCACTGCTGCTGCCTTTTTCAGCCTGGATTTTGTTTCTTTTACCACCGGAACATTTTCACTTTTGGGTGACTCTGTGTATCCGCCGGTTTTCTGGGCATAAACCCGTTCCTGCATTCCCGGAACAGCAGTTATGGCAACTGCTGCAGAAAGCAAAAATGCTGCAAGCCTTCTGGTTTTATTTTTCATTTTCTACCTCTTTCTTATCGTCAGGTTTCTTCTTTCCATTATAAATATGAACCAGCTGCACTGTCAAACATTTTGCGCAAAAAAGGCACTGATTATCAGTGCCTCTCTTCCCGTTTATTTTGCCGCAATGACATCTGCCATATCATAATGTCCTGCAGGCTTTCCTTTTAAAAATTTTGCTGCTTCCACAGCGCCCTTTGCAAATACCGCCTTGGAGTATGCCGTATGCTTGAATTCAATCACCTCATCCTGTCCGGCGAAAATCACTTCATGCTCTCCGACAATATTGCCGCCACGAACAGAAGAGAGTCCAATTTCGTATTTATCCCTCTTCTTGCGCTTCTGGCTTCTGTCATAGGTATAGGTATATGCCTCATCCAGTGCCTCATTCATGGAATCAGCCAGTGCCAGTGCCGTGCCGCTCGGTGCATCCAGCTTCTGGTTATGATGTTTCTCTACAATCTCCATATCAAATCCTGCCGGCGCAAATACCTGCGCAGCTTTTTTGAGCAGTTCCATCAGAGTATTGATTCCGAGAGACATATTTGCGGATTTTAAAATTGCAACTTTTTCGTATGCTTTTTCCACATCGGCAAGCTGCTGTTCGGAAAGTCCTGTCGTACAAAGCACGATCGGAATCTGTTTTTCCACACCATATGCAAGCAGCGCATCCACTGCTTTTGCATTGGAAAAATCAATGATTACATCCGCATCCACCGTACACTCTTTCAGACTGGCAAATACCGGATAATCATTTTTGATTCCATCATAAGTATCAATTCCTGCAACAATCTCAATGTCCTCATCCTGCGCACAGATTCCTGTGATACACTGTCCCATCTTCCCGTTGCAGCCATTCATGATCGCTCTTGTCATTTTCTTTTGTGCCTCCCTGATCTATGCTAAAATTCCATAATTTTTCATTACTTCTGCAAGTTTCTTTGCATTAGCTTCGCTCATCTCACAGAGTGGGGAACGAAGCGGTCCTACTTCCATACCCATCAGGTTTAATGCCTTCTTAACCGGAATCGGATTTACTTCGGAAAACAGTGCATCTACCAGTGGAAGCGCCTCCAGCTGCAGTTTTCTTGCTGTCTTAATATCACCCTTGAAGAAGCTTTCACACATTGCGTGTACTTTGCCCGGTGCCACATTGCTCCATACCGAAATCACACCGACTGCACCGATTGACATAAGCGGTACAACAAGACCGTCTTCACCGGAATAAAGATCCAGTTTTCCGTCGGTAAGTGCCATCGTCTTGGAAGCCTGTGCCAGATTTCCGGTTGCTTCCTTTAATCCTACGAGATTACTCTTGGTGCGGACCAGCTCGGCAACCGTCTCCGGAAGAAGATTACATCCGGTACGTCCCGGCACATTATACATAATGATCGGACACTTGGTGCTGTCTGCGATCTGTGAATAATGGCTGATCAAGCCTGCCTGTGTTGCCTTGTTATAATATGGTGTAACGATCAGAAGTCCGTCTGCTCCTGCCTCTTCTGCCTCCTGTGAAAGCTGGATGGCTGTACGTGTGCAGTTTGAACCGGTACCTGCCACAACCGGAACACGATGTTTTGTAAACTCGATGGCTGCCTTGATCACATCACGATGTTCTTCCATCGTAAGTGTTGCACTTTCTCCTGTCGTACCTGCAATTACGATGGCATCTGTACCACCATCAATCTGCTGATTAATCAGTTCCTCAAGTTTATCATAATTAACTTCCTCATTGTTCTTCATTGGTGTCACGATTGCGACTCCTGCTCCCTTAAAAATTGCCACTGTTTTATTCTCCTTTCTAAAATGAAAAAAGACCAACTCGAAGTGAGCTGGTCAATCTAACCTTTTTTAGATCTGATAGCTCTCCATCCACGCTCATACGCTTCTGACAGTCATACGATTGTTCACCGCATGCCCAAAAACCAGATTGCAGTCATCCGGTTCTTTCGGCGTTTTCCCCTTTTACCTGCATTCGACTGTGTCTGCCACATCCAACAGGCTACTCATGAATTACGCGACCTCTATCCCATGTATTTTCTTAATTCTACCACCACCGGCATAGTCTGTCAATCTATTTCTCCGGTGCGATATTATAAACCTCGTCTGCTGCCTCACGGATTTTTTCATCCAGAACACGTCCTGTGCAGACCAGAGTCATTTCTTCCGGCTTTGCGGCAAACAGCTCACAGATTTCTTCAGGGCTTATCACCTTTTCGTCCACAATTCCAAGTACCTCATCTAAGATTAGCATATCACAGGCACCTGTCGTAACGACTTTCTTTCCGTAATTGAATCCATTGCGCAGATTCATACTTTCTTCCTGTTTTGCCTCCTCGGAAAGTGCCTCAAAACACTCATCCGATTTTGCAAAACGGAATATTTTTATTTCCGGCTCCAGCCGGCTTAAAAATGTCAGTTCGTTTTCATTTTTTCCCTTCAAGAACTGAATGATAATGACGCTTTTTCCCTCGCTGGCAATACGAATTGCATTCCCGATTGCCGCAGTCGATTTACCATGTCCCTCTCCATAATAAACCTGAATCACTCCTCTGTCCATTTCAGCCTCCATGATGTCTCTTAACCAAATGAAATCCTATGTAAGATAACACAAAAGCGTCAAATAATCAAGTCTACTCCAGGAATTCAATCTTGCTGACGGACACCTCGTAAGCAACTCTCTGCTCCACCTGTGTCTCACTGATTTTCTTTACATACTCGCGGCTCTGGATTCTTCCCCAGATCTGCACATGCGATCCGACCTCGAATCCGGATGCAAATCTTGCATTTCTGCCCCAGCAGATGCAGGGAATATAGTCCGACTTGCCATATGACCGGTTGACTGCGACCAGAAGATCCGCGATCTCCCTTCCCAGAGGTGTTTTTCGGTATACCGATTCTTTACAGATAAATCCATCCAGAAAAATCTGGTTGGCTGCATTTTCTTCCTCAAACTGCTCAACCAGTTCAAACTCCCTCGCAAAAACCGATAACACCAGACGGTTTTTATGCTCCTCATGCCGGTTGAATGAACGGAACTGTCCTGTAATATAGACGCATTTTCCCTCCGCACTCTCCTGCACATTGACCAGACGCTCCGATACCATCACCGGAATATAATCGACGAAACTGGACAGGCGGTGGACAGATACTTCCACCATATAAAATCCTTCCCCATATACCTCGTGACTATACGAAAAGTCCGATACAATTTCTCCCATAATAGTGACCTGATTGTTTTCACACATTTTATCTGCCATGAATACTCCTTCCTTTTGTGGAAATTTTTGATAGGCTTCTGTTTTACCATTTAATGGTTGGTAGAAATCATCAAACCTTGTCGATAAGGCCGGCGAAAACTATCTAAAACGCTTAAATCGCCGGTGTACGTTGAAAAAAGCTTGCGAAATCAGCTTTTTATGATAAAATAGGATAGGTTATTTATGTAAAGTTAAACAATATTAAAAAGAAGGTTAAATTTATGGTAACAACAAGAGACGACATTCGTAATATCGCAATCATCGCCCATGTCGATCATGGTAAAACCACATTGGTCGATGAGCTGTTAAAACAAAGCGGTGTGTTCCGTGCCAATCAGGAAGTACAGGAACGTGTCATGGATTCAAACGATATCGAGCGTGAGCGTGGTATCACTATCCTGTCCAAAAATACCGCTGTATTTTATAAGGATACAAAAATCAACATTATCGATACGCCTGGCCATGCCGATTTCGGTGGTGAGGTAGAGCGTGTTCTTAAGATGGTAAATGGTGTAGTCCTCGTCGTAGACGCATTCGAGGGAACCATGCCGCAGACCAAATTCGTACTGATGAAAGCACTTGCTTTAAATCTCCCGGTTATTGTCTGCATCAACAAGATCGACCGTCCGGAAGCGCGCCCTGCAGAAGTGATTGATGAGGTGTTAGAGCTTTTCATGGATCTGGATGCTTCCGATGAGCAGCTTGACTGCCCGTTCATCTACGCTTCCGCAAGAGACGGATACGCTATGTACAATCTCGACGATGAAAAGAAGGACATGACTCCTCTTTTCGAGACGATCGTAAACTATATCCCGGCCCCGACCGGAGATCCGGATGCCAACACACAGGTTTTAATCAGTACCATTGATTACAACGAATACGTTGGCCGCATCGGTATCGGTAAAGTGGATAACGGTTCCCTGAAAGTCAACCAGGAAGCAGTCGTTGTCAACCATCACGATCCGGACAAACTTGAGAAAGTCCGCATCAGCAAACTGTATGAGTTCGACGGTTTAAATAAAGTAGATGTCAGTGAAGCAAAGATCGGTTCCATCGTAGCCATCTCCGGTATTGCGGACATTCACATTGGAGATACCATCTGTTCTCCGGAAAATCCGGTAGCTATTCCGTTCCAGAAGATTTCCGAGCCGACTATCTCCATGAATTTCATCGTAAACGACAGTCCTCTCGCCGGTCAGGAAGGAAAATATGTCACTTCCCGTCATATCCGCGACAGACTGTTCCGTGAGTTAAATACCGATGTTTCTCTCCGTGTCGAAGAAACCGACAGCCCGGACAGCTTAAAAGTATCCGGCCGTGGTGAGCTGCATCTGTCCGTCCTGATCGAGAATATGCGCCGTGAAGGATATGAATTTGCAGTCAGCAAAGCCGAGGTTCTCTATCACTACGATGAGAATGGCAAAAAACTTGAGCCAATGGAACTTGCTTACGTGGATGTACCGGATGAATTTACCGGCGCCGTCATCTCCAAACTGCAGCAGCGGAAGGGTGAACTTTTAAATATGGGTTCCATTGCCGGCGGTTATACCCGTCTGGAGTTCAAGATTCCATCCCGTGGTCTGATCGGATATCGTGGTGAGTTCATGACCGACACCAAAGGAAACGGTATCATCAATACCATGTTTGACGGATATGAGCCATTCCGCGGTGAGATCGCTTACCGTTCTACCGGTTCCCTGATTGCATTTGAGACCGGTGAATCCGTAACTTACGGTCTGTTCTCCGCACAGGAGCGTGGTACGCTCTTTATCGGACCTGGCGAAAAAGTATATTCCGGTATGATCATCGGACAGAGTTCCAAAGCCGAAGATATTGAGTTAAATGTCTGCAAGAAAAAGCATCTGACCAATACACGTTCCTCTTCTGCTGATGAGGCACTGACTCTGGTTCCGCCTCGCAAATTAAGCTTAGAGCAGGCTCTTGACTTCATTGATACCGACGAGCTTCTTGAGGTAACTCCGGAAAGCCTGCGTATCCGCAAGAGAATTCTGGATCCTACGATGCGCAAGCGTGCTTCCATCGCCAAGAAAAATGCCATGAAATAAATAACAGGCAAAAACATACACTTACAATTACTCCACCTCCATGGTGGAGTAATTTTTTACAGGGGACGTTCCATGGATTTGAAAAATTTTACAAAACATTTGATTTATCAGAGTGCAAATACACAGATCCCGGATAACTTCAGCCGGTTTCAGATTCTCCATCCGGAATATTCGGCTCATGAAAGCGTTGTCAAAACCTATCCGCTTCCGGAAAATGAACATCTGTTTTCCCTGCTGTGGGATATTCATGACGGACATATGCTTTCTGCAACGATTCTGCCCTCCCAGCCCTCGTTCCTTTATGAAAAAGAGTTTACACCCGGCATGCGCACGCAGATGCACTCACACGAATATCTGGAATTGTTTTATATCATTGACGGAGAATACCGGCAGAAAATTCTGGGCAATGAATTTACTTTTCACCGGGGTGAAGTCTGCCTGATCGACAAAAACTGTCTGCATCAGGAAATCATGGAAGGAACTTCTGCCACACTTCTGTTTCTTGGCATTACCAATGTGATGTTTCAGGACATTATGAACCGGCAGATTACAACAGAGCGTATCAGCTCGTTCCTGAAGATGGCACTGATGGAACAGAAATCGCTCCAGCAATATCTGCATTTTCGCCCTCAGGCAGAGGAGGCAGTCTCACAGATGGATGAAACCATGACATCACTTCTTTTGGAATTGCAGCGTCATGATGAGGCTTCTTCGATCATCTGTCGGGGACTTCTCCTGCGCATTTTTCGTATTTTAAGTACACAATATGAATTTTCGCTGTCAAAAAAACTGCGACAGAAAATGAACTGGATTTTATATGAAGAAATTTCTGATTATATGAAGCAGCATATGAAAAACATTTCCATACGAATGCTCTGTGAAGAATTCCATTTTCAGGAAGATTATTTCAACCGGTTACTGAAAAACCGGACCGGAATGACTTATACGGAATATCTGCAGCATCTGCGTCTGCAGAAAGCCGAAGAACTGTTGCTGCACACCAGACTGACAATCGATGCGATTGCTGCCGAAGTCGGCTACAAAAACAAAGGATATTTCTACAAAATATTTACGGAACTGCACCGGACGACTCCGGCGCAGTTCCGCAAAGAATCCTGTTGATATTTTATTTTATAAATCCCATTTCCAGTCACGGATCTCCGGCATATCAACACCATACTCATGAATGTACTGCTTGTGTTCTACAAGCTTGTCATTCATTTTCTGTGTCAGATAAGCGCCACGATTTCCTAACTGTGGAAGATGCTCAATTACGCTCTTTACCAGATGGAAACGGTCAATCTCATTCTGTACACGCATATCGAATGGTGTTGTGATGGTTCCTTCCTCCTGATATCCGTATACATGAATATTTCTGTTGGTACGACGATAGGTCAGCTCGTGGATCAGTGTATGATACCCATGGAATGCAAAGATGATTGGCTTATCTTTGGTGAACAGTGCATCGTACTCTGCATCTGTCAGACCATGCGGATGCTTGGTGCTTGGCTCAAGTTTCATCAGATCGACAACATTGATCACACGAATCTTAATCTCCGGCATTGCCTTTCTTAAAATCGTAACTGCTGCTAATGTCTCCAGTGTCGGAGTATCTCCACAGCATGCCATAACCACATCCGGCTCCTGTCCCTGGTCGTTGCTTGCCCACTCCCAGATGCCGATACCCTGTGTACAATGCTTTACTGCCTGTTCCATGGTCAGCCACTGCTGTCTCGGATGCTTGGATGTAACAAGCACATTCACATAATCGCGACTTCTGATGCAGTGATCAAAGCAGGACAGCAGACAGTTGGTATCCGGTGGCAGATAAAGACGTACCACATCTGCCTTCTTATTTGCAATATGATCTAAAAATCCCGGGTCCTGATGGGTAAATCCATTGTGATCCTGCTGCCATACATTGGATGTAAGAATCAGGTTCAGGGAAGCAATGGACTGTCTCCACGGAAGCTGATTACATACCTTTAACCACTTTGCATGCTGTGCACACATAGAATCTACCACACGGATAAATGCTTCATAACTTGCAAAGAATCCATGCCGTCCTGTCAGAAGATATCCCTCTAACCATCCCTCACACATATGCTCACTTAACATAGAATCCATAACACGGCCATCTGTAGCAAGGAATTCATCGGAATCCAGTTTTTCATTGTTCCAGTCACGGTTTGTCTCCTCAAAGACTTTCATCAGACGGTTTGACATTGTCTCGTCCGGTCCGAAAATACGGAAGTTCTTGGAATCCTCATTCAGTTTGAAGATATCACGGACAAATCCGCCAAGTTCTACCATATCCTGTGCCTCAACGCTTCCCGGCGCCGGAACATCAAGTGCATAATCACGGAAATCTGGAAGTCTTAAGTCACGTAAGAGCTTACCACCGTTTGCATGTGGGTTAGAACCGATTCTGCGGTCTCCGGTCGGTGCAAGTGCTTTCAGTTCCGGAATCAGTTTTCCATTCTCATCAAACAATTCTTCCGGATGGTAGCTGAGTAACCACTCTTTTAACATTTCCAGATGCTCCGGTTTGTCCATCATGATCGGAACCTGATGCGCACGGAAAGATCCCTCGATCTGCTTTCCGTCTACAACCTTTGGTCCTGTCCATCCCTTTGGAGTACGAAGTACAATCATTGGCCACTTTGGTCTTGTGGTATCGTGGTTTTCTCTTGCATTCTTCTGGATCGCCTTGATTTCGTCCATAACGGTATCAAGCGTCTCTGCCATCTTGCGGTGCATGGTCATTGGATCATCGCCCTCTACAAAATATGGTTTCCATCCGCATCCATCAAAGAAATGCTCAAGTTCTTCATGAGAAATACGTGCAAGAATGGTTGGATTACTGATCTTATATCCATTCAGATGAAGGATCGGAAGAACCGCTCCATCGCTCTCCGGATTTAAGAACTTATTACACTGCCATGAAGTTGCAAGAGGTCCAGTCTCGGACTCACCGTCTCCCACGATACAGGCAGCAATCAGATCCGGGTTATCAAATACCGCACCAAACGAATGTGCCAGGGAATATCCCAGCTCACCACCTTCGTTGATGGAGCCCGGAGTTTCCGGAGCTACATGGCTGGAGATTCCTCCCGGGAAAGAGAACTGCTTACACAGTTTCTTCAATCCATCCAGATCTTCTCCGATATTTGGATATACCTCGCTGTAGGTACCTTCCAGATAAGTATTGGCAACAAAGAAGTTTCCGCCGTGTCCCGGGCCGGAAATTAAAATCATATCCTGATCATACTTTTTGATCACACGGTTTAAATGTACATAGACAAAGTTCTGTCCCGGTACGGTTCCCCAGTGACCAACAATCTTTTTCTTTACCTGATCTCTGGTAAGCGGCTCTCGAAGAAGTGGATTATCCAGCAGATATAACTGTGCGGCACCAAGGTAATTGGCTGCGCGCCAGTAGGCATCCATCTTCTTCAGGTAATCTTCGGTTAACGGCTGTTTTTCAACAACATCTGACATCCTGACTGTCCTCCTGTAAAATCATATTATCATTAGATGCCTATATTTTAGGAAATTCACCCATATTCCACAATTTCCTATTCCCATTATTTTTCCAAAAAGTTACCTGTTCCGACTTGTATTTCCTGTTGTTTACTTATTTTTTCATTTATTTCCATTAAAACCATAGCCAAAAGAAAGGATTATAAAATTTCGCACACAGCGATTACAGTTTTCCGTATACCTCCATAGGAACATATGCCCGAATGGAAATTCCTTCCGGCACATACTCTTCTGAGACAAGTTCTCCCTTATTTCGTACAAGCTGCAATACGCCTGCCTGCGCATAGGGAATGACCCGTTCGATATAGATCTTATCTTCTCTTAACATTTCCTGCAGCACATCTTTTACTGCATCCAGTCCGGCATTTTCCGCTGCAGAAATCTGAAGAACATGATCCGCACGGAAATCCTGCAGCGGATCATCATCGGTTCTGATATCGATCTTATTAAAAAGTGTCAGAATTTTTTTATTTTTAACGCCAAGATGATCGAGTGTCTCATAGACGATATACATCTGCTTGTCACGCTGCGGATTGGAAGCATCCACTACATGAATAATATAGTCCGCATATTTGGCTTCTTCCAGTGTACTTTTAAATGCCTCAATCAGATGATGTGGCAGTTTCCGTATAAAACCTACCGTATCCGTCAGCAGCACCTGCTGGTGTCCTTCCAGCTCCAGCATCCGTGTCGTCGGGTCCAGCGTTGCAAACAGTTTATCCTCCTCTAAAACCTCTGCGTCCGTCAGATGATTCAGGAGGGTGGATTTTCCGGCATTTGTATATCCGACAATTGCCACAACCGGAACTGCATTGCGCTCTCTTTTTGCTCTGGCAATTTCGCGGTGTTTGACCACTTCTTTTAATTCCCGGTTGAGCTGTGCAATCCTGTCATTGATCAGACGGCGGTCAATCTCAAGCTTTTTTTCTCCCGGTCCACGGGTACCGATTCCACCACCCAGACGGGACATGGATCTGCCAAGTCCGGTTAATCTGCTCAGGCGGTACTTCAGCTGAGCAAGTTCCACCTGAATTTTTCCCTCACTGGTTGTTGCACGGGCTGCAAAAATATCCAGTATGATAAGCGTCCGGTCCATCACCTTGGTATTTAACATCGTCTCCAGATTTTTTAACTGCGCAGGGGACAATTCATCATCACAGACAATTCCCGTTGCCCCCGTGTGCTCTAAAAGTTCTGCAATCTCTGCTACTTTTCCGGTTCCCACATAGGTTCCCGGATGGATCAGCTCCCGTTTCTGGATCAGCGTACCGGCAACCGATGCCCCCGCAGTCTTTACCAGTTCGGCAAGCTCAGCGAGCGAATCCTCTGCATCGTCTCCATCCTGCTCACTTACACCCACCAGAATAACTCTCTCTTTAAAATCTTCTAAAACAATTGGTTCACCCATTATCTAGTCTCCAAAAATGTATTCTCGTGTTTTGCTTCCTCATCATCCGGATAAGCCTTTAAATATTCCTTCATCATCTTTTTCGCGGAATCAAAGTCGCCACTGTACTCATATGCCGCAATGGCACTTTTCATGAGATTCTGCTTATTCGGCACTTTCTCCAGTTCCAGACCGGAATTAAAATAAGTCAGTGCATTCTTATAATTTCCATCCTGCATCTCCTGCATGCCAAGTTCATACAAATCATAGGATGTAGCCACTCCACTCTTTATATACTCCGCGATACATTTCTTTGCCTTGTCCGAATCTCCATTTGCATCATATGCAAGTCCCAGATAATACGATGCCAGCATCTGCTTATGTTCTTTTGCTTTTTCCAGATAACTGATGGCATCTTTGTTTTCACCGAGCAGATAACTGATTCTTCCTTTATACAGTTCGTCTTCCGGTTTATCCCCTTTGATCTCCATCGCAGCAGACAGATATTTCTGTCCCTCATCCTTTTTCTCATGCCGGCTCAAAGACTCATAGATTCCAATGTAGATTTCATAATTTTTTTTGCCATGCTGCACAGCACTCTCAAAATCTGCCTTGCCCTTTTTTTCTTCTCCCATATCCATATAAAGATCTCCACGCAGATAGTATGCGCGTGCATCTTTATTATATTTGATAATGGCATTATACGTTGCAAGTGCATCTTTTGTCTTTCCGTCCAGTGCCTGTGCTTTTGCCTTGTAAAAACAGATATCCAGTTCTTTCTCCCCGATATGTCCGATCGACTCTTCAAGCGCATTCTGAAATGCCTTGACCGCATCTTCATACTTTCCGCTCTCCATGCAGGTAATTCCATACTGCCGGTAGGCATCCTGTTCCTTTGTATCTTTCGTTCCACATCCAATCACAGACAGCGCAAACACTGTTGCAAGCAGCACGGAAATGATTCGCTTCTTCATGTTCTATTCTCTCTTTCTGAAAACTACTTTTATTTTACCGCAATCTGTTTCGTTCTTAAAGCATCCTTTTCCAGAATCGCATCTATGATCGCATGCATCTCAGCAGTCAGTACCTCTAACCTCCAGTCCGGCAGGTTATATTTCGGGTGCTTCTCAAACGCAAACTCCCGCAGTCCAATCAGCGTCTTTCTCGTCTCCGGAGTCAGGCATGCCACCGCTATATTTACCCAGTTGTCACCGATCCGCGGTCCATGCTCCCGGTAATAAGTACCACCGTAGGTAAATTCGTCCGGTTCCACTGCATAGGGAAGTCTGATCCAACACTTGGCAAATGAACCATCCGTGCCATACTCCGGGGATGTTGTGCTCAGATGCCGCCCATGCAGCCCCCCTTCAAATGGCGTCTTTGCAATTTTCTCATTTTTATTCATCAAATAATACATGCCGTTCTCCTTCTTCATTCCTATATCTTACGGTATTTTCCGTACTTTTGCAATCATTTCAGAAAAAATGGGAACCGGACATCCGGTTCCCAGAAACAGCACTTATTTGCGCTGTGCTTTCCGCGCTTTTTTAAACTGATACATTTTTTCATCCGCATTATTGATACATTCATTGAGACTTTTTTCCCCGCAGAGAACTACCTCATATCCGATACTCGCTTCCACATCAAATTCAGCATGAAGACTTTTTGATATTTCATCCAATGCTTTTAAAAACGCTGCCTTTAAACTTTCAGCCTGCGTTTTTTCACATCCCGGAAGCAGTACAACAAACTCATCTCCACCGTACCGCATGGAAACGGCTTCCGGCGGAAATACTTTACGAATCCCATCTGCTATCCCACGAATTTCCAGATTCCCCATATCATGCCCAAACGTATCATTGATATATTTCAGATGATCCGCGTCAATGAACATAACCGTCACCGGTTTTTTTTGCAATCTGCATTTTTCATACAAAGGCTCTGCAAACTCCTGGTATGCCATACGGTTATACAACCCTGTAAGAGAATCCAGCACATACAACCGGGATAATTTTTCGTTTGCTTTTCGAAGCCTGAGTTTGCGATACAGATATTCCAGGGATTCCAGATACGTATTCATTGTTTCAAACAAGAACTGATTTTCAAGCATATAATCGCAGTCTGCCAGAACAACATACCCTACTTCCCGCTCCCGGAAATGCAGTGGTGCATACACATACAATGAATATTCCTGCTCCATTCCCTTTTCACAGATCACGTGCATGGTATCCGGATATCCATCTGTAATATAAGAAGCCTCACCCATGGAATCGCTCAATGATTTCTCCACCAGACACCGTCGTAATCCGCGGTCTGTAATAAGATGCTTTATCGAAATTATCAAATCCTGTCACACAAAAATCAGTCGGAATTTTAAATCCTTCCTGCTGTGCCTGATGGCAGAGCCCCACCGCAATATTCTCATTTGCGCAGACAAAGGCATCCGGCAGCAGATGTTTTTCATAAGCCTGCCAACGCAAAAGATTTTCCTGGCTGTCTGCCGGTACCCCGGACTCCTGAATAATCCGTATGATCTGCTGCTTCTTTTTCTGATTCAGCATATTCGTAACTTCCAGAATAATACCATCAAACTGTGACAAATCCGGCAGATGGATGATATTGTATTCTCCTGCATTGAATTTTTCATCCCTGCTGAAATTTCCGAAACTGTGAAATACCGAAATTTCTATATCCAGCTCATGTTCTTTGATGTAATTCCTGCATCCCCGGATCCAGACATATGTAATATGTCTGCGCCATCCGTCTGCAATAATTGCAATTTTTCGTTTCATGCCTTCTCCATCTGTGTCCTTTATTAAATAAAGTGTTCTGCTTCTTCACTGAGTACATCAGCTATTTTTTTATTGTACATGATTTGGCTGGAAATGTGTGAAATTTCTTCGGAAAGCGTGGCTGTATTTTTTGCAGCAAGATTAATACCTTCAGAGCCTTCTTCTACCGCCCTCTGAATCTGTGAAATATATTCCATTACTGACTCGGTGCGCTGTTTTAAATCTGCCGCCATCTGATGAAACTTCTCAACCACTTCATTAATATAGACTGCATCATCATTATACTGTGCCCCAGCACACACAAAATTGTCATAATCCGGAAGTATATTCTGTTCCATATAAGTTACCAGCGCGTTAGCATTTTTTATCAATTCCTGCACGGTTCCAATCACGGTACTATTGATGGACTGGATATTAACCGCTGCGTCCCTGCTGGATTCCGATAATTTACCAATTTCAGAGGCAACTACTGCAAAACCACGTCCTGCTTCCCCTGCACGTGCTGCCTCAATGGATGCATTTAATGCAAGCAGATTGGTCTGATCTGCAATATTTAAAATATCATTAGTAAGTTCACTGACTTTTTCTACTTTTTTACTTTCCTGAATTGTTGTTTGCAGTTTTCCGATAATATCAGTGACAATTTCTCCCGTATTTTTTTTATTTAAAATTGCATCATTTTTGAGTTTATTCGCGTTCTGATCCATCGTATCTGAATAGGATAAAAGACCATCCGATTTTTCCGAAAGTTCTTTCGTACGATCTTCCACTTCTTTCATATTTTTTGTAATCCCGGAAACCATATCCGCAACGGAAATCATGGATGCCGATAATTCTTCCATGGCAGCGGAAATATCATCCGAATTTCCGTTTGAACTACGTACCTTGTCATCCACCTCCCGGATAATCTGGTTCATACGCAAAGAACTGTCTGTAATCCGTCCCATAACATTTTGAAGCGTATCAATAAACGCATTTACATTCCTTCCGACTTTACCAATCTCATCTTTTCCTGAAATCTTTAATCTTACAGAAAGATCTCCCTGATTTTTTTCAATATCTGCCACCATTTTCTGCAATGTCTGACTGATATAGTGCATCGGTGCTACAATCCCTTTCAGACAAATCCAAAGAGAAAACAAAATCATAAGCGTTGAAACTGCAATGAATACAATAGCAGAATCTCTTGAAAATTCATATGCTGCCTGCTGTGCTTGTAATGAATCATTCATTGCCTGTTTCCGCATAGCAATCAGACTGCTGATTTTCTTTGCAAGATAATCTTCCGAAGGTTTCTGTATCACATTGATTGCCTCCGTTGCACCATCCGCATCGCCTTTTGAACTGGCGGTAAGGACCTGTTCCATTCCTTCTTTATACTTTTTAAAGCGATTTTGTAATGCCCCGAAATATTCTTTTTCCCGCGCTGTTTTTTTCTGTTTTTTATACTGTTTAAAATAACTATCCATAGATTCCAGCTTTTCATGGATGGTTGTTGCAAAGCTTTCTTTGGAAATAGAATTTTCCGCATCACAGTGTCCATACATATTTTTCCCCATGGATTCCAGCTCGGATGACATATCCATCAATAGTTCAATACTCTTCGAACAATCCTGCGAAATTACAACCCCCGCCTGCAACAGCCTTTTCGAATTTACAAGACTTGAAATACTTGCCAAAAGAATAACAATTCCCAAAATACAAATTGGCAGCATAACCTTTACTTTAATACTGATCTGATTCAACCACTTCATAGGTATTTCCTCTCTTTCTGCCTAAATTAATGGGATAATTCCGGATGCAATTGCTCCATCTTTTTATAAAAATCGTCCATTCCCTGCGCAAGTGAAATTTTACCTTCAAAATACGGATGCAGACACTGTTGAATCTGCTCATTGCAGTCCTTATCATAATCTGATATATTACTCATATCAATTTTCTTTGCAGCCTCTGCAAAAAGTGCAATATGATTTTGTCCACCAAGGAAATCCGACTGATAGTTACTTTTTGCAATCTCATCCATTGCTTTCTCATTATTGGTATAGTCCTGCGTATCCAATGTAATCTGCTTCATGGTTTTGGTATCACACGTCAGACGCTTCATCAAATCCCTGATAAAAGGAATATTATCTGTTCCCTGCGCCGCACACATCCATGTACCGCCCCAGTAATATGCCTGTGGACCTTCACACACGGCATAATCTCCGTAAATTCCATTTCCTTTTTCTGCGGGTTTACTACTGTCTGCCAATGCATTTCCCATCAGAGTAAAATTAATACCCCAGGTCGAATAGAAAAAGCCAAAAACATTCCCATCCGGTCCCTGATCCTGCGTCCACTGCGGACTCCACAGTGTGGTATGATTGTTATAATCTTTTTGAGCATATTCCTTCGTCTGACGAATCCACTTCTTGATATTTTCATCTATAACAATCTTGTTACCGACCACCCAGGGATGTGAGACATTGTTGGAAAATGCCCGATAGGAATCATCATATCCCGATAACATTTTATATCCGGCGGCATTCATCTTCTGTGCAACCTGATCAAACTTATCCCAATCCTTCAGTTGCTTTTGTACCTGATCCGGATCGTCTGTACCCAATACCTTTTTTGCAATGGACCTGCGATACGCAAACAACCCCGGCGTTGCCTGCCAGGTCACTCCCTTTTGTATTCCATTTTCCGATACAATTTTCTTTGTATAATCATATTGCTGCTTCAGATCCTCATCGGTCAGTCCCACTGTTTTTTTTACATCAATGGAATTATCTGACTTTACATATTTTGATGCGTAATCTGCCTCAATTAAAAACAAATCCACTTTGTCATCATCAATACATGTATTCTGCTCTTTTAATGCTTCATCCAGATTGATCTGATAGGCATTATTATCACTGGAAATTATGACAAAGTTCACTTCAACATCGTGTTTTTTAGCAAGATCTGATGCATATTTGTCATAAATTTCCTTAAACTCATCATTCCAGCAATAAATATTTACAACCTGTCCTTCCTTACGCCCGGTATTTTTTTCCTGTCCGTTTTCTCCCGTACATCCACTTAATAATGCCGCACATATGACAATTGCCGCTACCTGTTTCCAACTCTTCTTTCTCATTCAAATGCCTCCTTTTATTACTCCTCTTCTCCCCCCTTTTCTTCCCCCCATATACAGAAAAACGCCATGACACGCCCCCTGTCGTAAAAATGGATTCTGTCATGGTGTCTTTTCTGTTTTCTTTTTAAACTATCTTTCTGGTACTACTCTGTGATCTTCTCAAGAGAGAAATTCGTCAGCATAATGTCTGAAGCTGGTGTATTTTCACCACTGATTTTTCCCATGGAAATAAACATTTTCGAATCATTATCTGTGTCCTGCTGCATCGTAAATTCATAACTGACTTCCTTTTCCTCTGCTTCCCCCAGAGAAATATCTACTCCGCCATACCACTTCTGGCAATTGTAATCCATTAAGCCGAGTTTTATGGTTCGTGCTTTCGTCGAAGTGACTTTGAATTTTACACGATATTTACATCCTTTTTCAAGTGTAAATCCAGTCTGATTAAGCTGAACATCCCAGTCATTTTCGCCCGGATTTGTCACATGAAACACAATACCGCCATGAGTAACTACTGTTGTTGCCGTCTGATCAGCATTTGTATTAATGCCCCATCCACTCGTTTCATCCGAAAAATCTCCATTGGTCAGCAGATTCTTTCCGGTTTCCTCCGGCTTGATCTCCGGTGCCTCTATCTTTTCCAGCACAATGTCATCCATACAGATTCTGTGCTGCTGTGTGATCTGTTTTCCACCGACTGCACCCATGGCAATATTAAAGATCGTTTCCGGATCTGTATCCTCTTTCATCTGAAACTCTTTCATGATCGTCTGATATTCGCCGGTCAGATCTACGGTTTCCTGGCAGTATGGAGTCCAGTCCTCATTTCCATCTGCATCCTTATGGGTGCTTCCATCTCTCTGCAACGCATAAGACACTTTACGGTCGATAGAAGATTTCATTTTCAGGGAGAGTCGATACCATTGTCCCTGTTCGAGTTTTACCCCTGTCTGCTTTAACTGGATATGCCAGTCAGCTTCTCCGGTATCGTCAATTGTGAAATCTGCCGCATTGTTTTCGTTTAAGGAGTCAACAACATACGTTACATTGGATGGTGTATAGCAATAGACTTCAAAACCTGCCATGCCTGCATTAAAACTTCCGTTTTTGATCAGACTGTCCTCATCAATCCGCACATCGTCGAGATATACGGTTGTCCCCAGCCCGAGATCAAAGGAAATATTCTTATCTGTTAGATCCGCTGCCGTCTGAAAGGAAAAACGGTAATTTTTCTTTTCATTGGTAAGTTCTGCCTGAAATTCCTGTCCGGCAACATGTACTGTCATAGTTTCTGCTTCGTTTGCCTGAGCCGAAAAACTGAGCACATATTCTGTATCCTCGCTCAGAGCAAGCCCCTGCTGTCCTGCTGTTACCACCGTTCCTTTTGGGCTTACCACTTTCAGACGGCGTCCATCTTCCAGACCGGTTACCTCTGTGGTTGCATTTTCCGGTTTCGTGATGTCCCAGTAACCCAGACGATTCTTCCCTTCCTGGAAGGAACCGTTGTAGACATAATTTCCGTCTGCAAGCACTTTCTTTGTGGTGTCTTCTTTGATTTCTTCATATCCGGTCTTTTCAATGCGCACATTGGAGAGGTGCACTGCTGCTGTGGAAGCAGTATTTCCCAGATTAAATTCCAGACGTCCGTTGGCATCATCGGAACCTGTCATCTGAAACGCATAAGTATATGTCTTTTTCTGTGTTCCAAGTTCCACTTTTGTATCCTTCCAATACCTCGTATAATTATGATCCGGTCCGGAAATATCTGCAATCATTGTACGTGCCTCATCCGCATAAGCATCAAAGGTTACTTTATATGTTCCGCCTTTTTGTAACGGCACATCCGGCTGTACCAGCTGAATGCTGTAATCTGCGGTTCCCACATTTACTGTAGAAATAACCATCTCATGATTCTTAATTTCTGCTTTTCCATCACCATCTAAAGTGGTAAGAAATTTCCAGTTTTTGTCATCACTTAAATTCTCTGCTATGGAGAAATCACCGTTGTTAATATAATTTCCCGTTGTATCCGGCTCTCTTAAAATAACATTCTTTACCGGTTTTTCCACATTTTCGTCATAACTGTCTTTCTGATATACTTTCACATAATCCACTGCAAACTGCTGATCGGCATAGGTGGTCGAATCATCCGGATACCCTACCCAGCTGCCACCGACCGCCAGATTCAAAATCATATAAAACGGCTGATCAAACGGTGCCGGATAAGCCACTTCGCCCTGCCCGCTCTTTGCAGAAAACCAGTCGGACTCTTCATGAAATTTCACACCATCAATATACCAGGTAATCTTTCCTGGCTCCCAGTCACAGGCATATGTATGATACTGATCTGCAAAATTATTTTTTGCATCTACCGTACAGGTTCCCTGACTCTGATCATGCGGTTCTCCGTAATGAATGGTACCATATGCTTTATTTGTTTCCTGCCCCATCACTTCCATGATGTCGATCTCACCGCATTTTGGCCACTGTCCATACAGATTTTCGTCCGTCGGCATCATCCAGAATGCCGGCAGATAGCCTTTTCCGGTCGGAACTTTTGCACGGCACTCAAAATATCCATACTTAAAATCATGTTTGCCCTGTGTATTAATACGACCGGACGTGTAGCTTCTGGTTCCGTCTGCATTCACCGTTTCCACCGGCTTGATCAGCAGCTTTCCGTCTTTGACCTGAATATTTTTGTCAGAATCCACATATTCCTGCCACTCACTGTTGACCCAGCCTTTTTCATGCAGTTCCACATTCCAGTCTGCACGGTTTAAAAAAACTCCGTCAAAGTTGTCCTGCCACTTCAGTTGATAGCCCTGTTTTAAGAGATCCGCTTCGGTCAGCTTTGAAGGTGTCTCAACTGTTGTTCCACCAGAAGAATTGCCCGAAGAAGAACTGCCGGAAGAAGCATTTCCGTCCGAGGTATCGTCTGTTTTCTGGTCTTTTCCATCCGTCTTATCTTTTTCATCCGTCTTGTCTTCTCCGGAAGTGTCTTCTTTCTTTCCCTTCGGAGTTATGGTGCAGGATTCACCGGATTCCACTTTCAGCGTTGTTCCATCCGCAATTTTTACAGATATTGCTTTCTTTGTCTGATTATCCACCTGTGCCTGTGCATTTTTTGTACACGTTATGGATGATTTTTCCGCACCTTTTTTGAGCACAATGTTCACATCTTTCTTTGCGGTTATTTTCGCCGGTGCTGCCAGAATCATCGAAACGTCTTCGGCATTTACAACAACCGGTACTGCCTTTTTATGGTTTCCGGAAAAGGAAACTCTTTTGGCATTTTGTACCGTCACTTTCTTTATGGTACCATTGTTTTTGATCGCAACCGTTCCCTTACTGTTTACAACAATTTCTTTGACGGTACCATTATTTACAACGGCTGCCTTTTTTCCGACCACCCGAATGGTCACTTTATAAGTTCCCTTTGGAATCGTAATCTTTACATTTTTCCCTGCTTTTACGGTAATGACCGCATTCTTCCCTTTTACGGTTTTTAATGCCTGATTCAGCTGCTTTTGAGAAGAAACGGCAAGCGTTTTACCGCCTGCCGCCTGTACCGGCGTCGCCGGTACGGTACTCATTACCATGGCAGCGGCAATTGCTGCCGCTCCCACCTGTTTCCATAATGTTTTGTTTTTCACTGTAAAAACCCCTTTCTTTTTCCATTATCCTTTTACGCTTCCCAGAGCAACCCCCTGTACAATATGCTTGGAAAGAATCAGATACACAACGATAACCGGCAGGATCGAGAATGTAATCATGACATATACCTGCCCCATATCAAACTTCAGCCAGTCTGCACCACGCAGCTGCGCGATCAGAATCGGAAGTGTCTTTTTCTTGTCATCATGTAACACAAGTGCCGGTGTAAAGTAATTGTTCCAGCTGCTGACGAAACTGAAAATTGCCTGTACGGCGATCGCCGGCTTCATCAACGGCAGAACGATGCTGTTGAACGTACGAAACTCTCCGGAACCATCAATACGTGCAGCTTCTATCAGCGAAAGCGGAAGCGCACTCTCCATGTACTGTTTCATGTAAAAGAACGTAACCGGAGATGCAATGGCCGGAACAATCAGTGGAATAAAGGAATCCATCAGTCCCATGCCTGTAATCAGTTTGATAAATCCGAGTGCCGTAACCTGTGTCGGAATCATCATAATCATCAGAATAAACGGATAAATAAATTTCTTTAATTTAAAATCGTATGCATGAATGGCATATGCAGTCATGGTAGAAAAATATACACAAAAAACTGCGGTTGCTGCTGCAATGATCAGACTGTTAAACATGCCCGACCAGATCGGCAGTGTTCCATGTACCAGATTGTTCCAGTTTGTCAGCAAATGATCGCTCGGCAATGCTGTAAACCCTGCTTTCAGCTCACCTTTAGAACGCGTCGCATTGATAAACATGATATAAAACCAGAACAGGCAGAAAAATGAAATTATAATTAAAACAATATATGCGATGGCACGTCTGGCATGAATACCAAGTCCGCCTTCCACATCTTTCTTACTTTTTGCCATCACAATCACCCCTTTCTCTTATCGTTTCCGGATACTTTAAATACAAGCAGACTCAAAAGACTTGTAATGATAAACAGTACCACGGAAAGTGCTCCTGCCATACCATAGTTCTTGCTGTACAGATGCTTGTTCAGATACATGATCAGTGTCATGGTAGAACGCATCGGATTTCCGGTTCCGTTTGTCAGAATCTGCGGCACATCAAAAAGCTGTAATCCACCGATCAGCGAAGTAATCACTACATAAATCAGAATCGGGCGAAGCAGAGGCAGTGTAATCTTAAAAAATACCTGTGTGGAAGTTGCTCCATCCACTTCTGCCGCTTCAAATAAAGAAGTATCAATCCCCATCATTCCGGCCATCAGAAGAATGGTTGTATTTCCGAACCACATCAGGCAGTTCATCAGTGCAATCAGGCCTCTGGCACTTCCTGTATGGGATAAAAATTTATATGGTTCTGAGATAAATCCAATCTGCATCAAAAGAGAGTTAATCGGACCTGCATCTGAAAACAGTGTAAAAAACAACATGGAAAATGCAGATGCCATGATCAGATTTGGCAGGTAGATCACGGTCTTAAAAAAACGTGATCCTTTCAATTGCAGGCGTACATCGGAGAACCATGCGCCCAGCAGGAGTGAAAAAAAGATCTGCGGAATAAAACACATAATCCAGAGGATCATTGTATTTTTAAAATAAATCCACACGTCTCCACTTTTGAATAACTCTCTGTAATTATCTAAACCTACAAATGTCGGTCCAACCTGGTTGAGACCGGACATATAATTTTCGAAAAAACTGTTATAAATTGTGCTGATCAATGGTATCAGCTGAAAAACGACATATACAACAATAAACGGGATCAGAAAAATGTAGCCCCATTTGTTGTAACGAACGACCTTTCCTTTACTCTTATTCATATTTCTACCTCCGCGGTATTGGCGGTCGTCCCACCGGAGCCATAATATGGGAGAGGTGGCTCCGGCTTCAGACCTTATGTGTAACAAAAATTAGTAAGTAAGCTCTGGATATTTCTCGGTAACACCTTTGTAGAATAACTCTAATGCTTCGTCCTTGGTTGCCTTTCCTTCAAAGTAATTCTTCATTGCTTTCTGGAACTCTTCGTTGCAGCCCTGGTCATATGCGGAAATGTTGCTCAGATTCAATGTCTCAACACCTGCGCAGTACATAGACAGTGGGTTCTGTCCTCCAAGGATCTTGCTGCTATATTCTTTTCCGTCTTTTGCCTTAATCGATCCGTCTGCCAGTCCGTTCATGACGGTGTTGTTGTTTACGAAATCATCATCATCTAAAACAATGTCTTTCATGACGTCATCATCGGTTGTCATCTTTAACATAATGTCTTTTACAAGACTTGCATTATCTGTATCCTGTGCTGCGCAGATCCATGTACCGCCCCAGAAGAATCCCTGTGGTCCCTGGGCTGCACCCCATCCGCCGTTGTAACCGATAGATCCTTCGGTATCAGCTGCCATAGAGAAGTTTACAAGCCATGCCGGTCCAAAGTAGCAGAATACTTTTCCGTCCGGATAGAATCCCTTTGACCAGTCATCGGACCACATATCAAAGGTTCCTGCCTCTTTTGCATCTACGAGTTTTTTGGAATCGTCCACCCATTTCATGATATTGTCATCTACCTGTACTTTTCCGTCTTCTACCCACTTGCTTGAGACATTGTTGGAGTATACACGGTATGTATCATTTACAGATGAAATCATCTTGTAACCTTTTGCCTGCATTTTTGCAGCAGTATCATTGAAAGTATCCCAGTCACATACATAATTCTGTACTTCATCCGGATCATCGGTTCCCAGTACATCCTTTGCAGCCTCTCTGTTATAGAAAAGAACGCCTGGACAGCCCTGCCATGAAACTCCTTTTAACACTCCCTTGGAATCGGTTACGATATCCTTTGTGTACTGGTACTGCTTGGAAAGATCCGCATCGGTAATTCCAAGATCTTTTACCGGTGCTGTGTAATCCGTATCTACATACTTTAATGCGTTGTCTGCTTCTACCAGAAAAATATCAATCTTGTCATCTGCCGGAGCATCCTGCTGATTTAACAGTGCTGCATCCAGGTTGTTCTGATATGCATTGTCATCACTCGGTGTGATGTTCCATACAACATCCACATCTCCGATTTTTCCGTGTGTTGCATCCACTTCCTTGTAATCCGGATAGTGTGCGGTAATACGGCTCTTGAACTCCTCGTTCCAGCAGTAAATATTTAATACCTTTCCATCATCTTTCAGATTTGATGAAGCACTTTCTGTTGCGTTTGACGCATCCCCCTTGGATGTATCTGACGGTGTACCGGAATCACTCCCGCTTCCGCAACCTGCAAGCATTCCTGCTACCATGGCTGCACATAATAATGCACTGACTGCTTTCTTTTTCATAGTAAATTTCCTCCTTTTCTTTTCTGCCTTAAGCATGGTTTTATTATAGAGTTTTCCAATGGATTCTGATACAAAAATGCTTGCAAATATATCAGATTCATGACATAATCTACAGATATAAACAGGAGGTCTTGTCATGCTGAAAAATCAATGGAGCAAAAAAGAAATCGAAGACAGCGAATACGAAATCCATCATCGTGCGCTTTCCGAGGAATATTCCTTTTTTGAAGCCGTAAAAGACGGAAACATCGAAGCAGTCAGTAAAAATTTAAAGGAAGAAGCGTTTACCAATCCCGAAGGCATGGGAATTCTTTCCAAAAATCCCCTGACAAACTTAAAATATCATTTTGTTGTTACCGTTGCACTGGTCACACGGTATTGCATTGACGGCGGCATGGAAACAGAACAGGCCTACCGTCTGAGTGACTTTTACATTATTCACATGGATGCCTGCAGCACCATTCAGGAAATATCAGATCTGCATCATGAGATGGCTCTTGACTTCACCGGAAAAATGCGCCTTCTGCAGAAGAATGCCGCATTATCCAAACCGGTTGCACAGTGTATTGATTATATCTATGCCCACATCAGTGCAAGAATCACCGTGGAAGATCTTGCTGTCTACACCAATTTGTCTGCCAGCTATCTGTCCCGGTTGTTTAAGCAGAACCTCGGTGTGTCGATCAGTGATTATATCCGCGAAAAAAAAATCGAAAAAGCGCAGAATCTTCTGCGCTTTTCCGATTTTACCTACATTCAGATTGCAAACTATTTATCATTTTCTTCCCAGAGTCATTTTATCCAGACATTCCAGCACTATGTCGGTATGACCCCAAAACAATACCGCAGTTCCAAGTACAAAAGCACATGGTAAAATTCTGCTATCCCAGAACAATCCGAAGTGTATGGTTTTCTTTTCCTTCAAGTACGGCAAACGGAATGCAGATGCCTGTATTTGTTTCTCCGGCATACCGCTGACCATCCAGCCATACTTCCGTGATCCGGTAATCCCCATATTCTTTCTTTTGTGGATTCTGGTAAACCACTGCGTATGTCTGTCCACGGAATGGGAACTGTGCCGAATAATTGCCACTTTCATCAAACTGCCGCAACAGAATTTTGGGTTCTAGTACCAGATCTCCCCATTCTCCGCGGAATCCAAAAATCTGTGTAACCATTGTCATCATATACCAGCTGGCTGCCCCGGTCAGATACGGATATTTGCCTTTTCCGTCCGCATCAAAATATTCCGGAATTCCAGGATACATCAGGCTCACCGGTGTGTTCATTGCCTGTTCGAACAAGGTATACAATGCCTTGTATCCTTCCTTTACAAAACCTCTCTGATACAATGCATTTGCATACATAACCGTCATATGAGAAAAAACCGCACCATTTTCTTTTTCGCCATAAGCAAATCCAAACATTCGTCCCAGATCAAATTTTTCTTCCTTAAAATCCGTGTTCAGCCGGTAGCCTCCCACCTCTTTTTTATACAAATACAGGTCTGCACTTTTTGTAATCGCAGCGGTCTGTGCATCATCTGCGACATTTCCCATAACAGAAAATACCTGACCAGTCAGCATCATGCGGACATGATTATCCCTTTTGCCTTCCACCGGTCTGCCGTGATTATCATAATATCCGTTAAACCAGCCATTTCCGTTTTCATCCGTTACCCATTCCTGCGTACGGATCAATCCGGTATACCAGTCAGCACGCTCCCGCAGATTCTGCACCAGAGTACTGATATCCACAGAAATCTGTTCTCCAGAAATATTATGCACACACTGACTCACATAATTGTTTAAAACAGCATTCCGTTTTTCTGCCGAATCATACGATGTGCGGTCCTGTCTGATCAGAATTTCCATCTCTTTTGCCAGTGTAATCTCTTTCTTTCCGCTTGCCGCTTCGTATTCTTCAAGGGTATCTGCCAAATCACGGAGATTTCCGATATACGCACAGGTAAAAGCCACGCTTTCTCCTTTTTCCGCTGCCATATCCAGTGCATCATTCCAGTCAGCACCGCGAAGACGCATCATTCCATGTTCTCCCGCCTCGTAGAAAGCGCACAGATTCTGCAAAAGCAGATGTTCTAAAACCGTGCCCTCGTAAATATTGCCATTTACATCTTTCTGGCGCATCCCATATGCCGGTGTCCACTCTGCGTCCCCGGCAGTTCCACGCTTTGCCTGCGGGTCCTTAAAATACGCCACTTTCTGATCCAGAATATCCAGATCTCCCGTCTGGTTCAGATACAATTTTGTGGTAACAAACGGCCAGTACGCATGATCCATCCAGACTCTTGTAATATTGTTGCGGTCTGCAACAAATTCTCCCGGCTTATCCCCGATAATTGTCGCATTGGTCCCGTCAAAACGGACACCCGCAAAGCTGTTTAAAATCATGGAGCGAACTTCCTTCGGGTCGAGAATCAGAAGGGAGAGACAATCCTGCCACAGATCACGCCAGCCCCTGCCGCCTCTGCCATAATCATGGTACGGCAAAAACGAACATCCGTAGATTCTGCGAAGAACCGGCTGGAAACAGATCCATTTCAGATAACTGTCTTCTTTGGGGTTTCCGGTTTCAAAGGAAATATTGACCAGCCCATTCCAGTAATTTTTTGCCTGTTCAAAGGCAGCATCTGCCTGTTTGGTCGTGCAAAACATTTCTGCTGCCTGTTCTGCCAGCTTTGGATCCTCTGTCATGCCACCAAGCAGAATATAATCGACATGTGCTCCTGCTGCAAGGGTAATCTCCGGAAATGCCATCGCCCCCATTGCTTCTTTTCCATCCACGGTACAACCGGCCGGACAGCCTTTTCCTTTATTTTTAAGCGCATCCGGTGCCAGAAATGTTCCGGTTTCTCCGATAAACGATTCCACCGTTGGGAAGAACGATTCCGGTTTTGTTCCATCTCCCTGACTGCCCATCTCAAAATAAATCATATGATTTTTCTGATGTCCGCGTTCATCAAATGACAATACCGGTTTACAGATCACGCCGCGTCCGGTAGTACGGATCCGATGAAGCAGGGAAGTTACATGGCGGTGATCGCGCAGATTATCCGCGCTTCTGCCGTAAATTGGGATAGCAGAAGTCACGCGCACACACATATCCATATCCGATTTATTGGTAACGCGCACCTGCATCAGTTCTGCCGGTACTCCAAGCGGAGCAAAGATCCGCACGGCTGCCTCGATTTTCTGTTCTTTTAATTCCCGCTTCGTCTCCTGCCACATAAATCCGGCATCGAATGTCACTTCATCCTCTTTTCCAAGGAAATGTGCATATTCTGCCTGCGCCGAAACTCCGGTCAGTGACACATGTTCCTTCCGGTTAATTGTACACCAGACATTGCGGGTACTTCTGTTATTGTGCAGATTTTCGATGCTCACCGGTTCCAGCAGAAAATGGTTCTGATCCAGCTTACAATCGCCGCCGAAGGTCTGCGTCACGCTGCTTTTGATTCCCTCTTCATTTGCCACCGGAAAATTGAGCTGTGTTTTTTCAACCATATGACGGATTTGAAATTCTCCGTTTTTTCCTGTAAACTGCATATCGTTTTTCATAACTTCTCCTTTCTATGCCATCACAAGGCGTACCTTCGTCTGATCGGTCATTTTTTCTACCGGAATGTAGTTGTCTTCCATCTTTTCCTCATTCACGTACAACGCTTTGCATCCACTCTGTACATGCTCTGGATTTTCTACCACAATATGAAGATGTTTTCCCCGGAAATCCTTCTCAATGGTAAACTGATCCCAGTCCGCCGGAATGGATGGTGCAATACGAAGTCCTTCAAAGTCCGGACGCATGCCAAGGATTCCTTCCACACATCCTACCATTACAGTGGAAGCAGTTCCGGTCAGCCAGTGCACATGGGAACGACCAAAATGCGGGCTGTCTTTTCCTTCCGTAAACTGTCCATAACAGTATGGCTCCAGTTTCCGGATCTCAGCACGATCGTTCTGTGCAGACGGTGCATTTTCCATAAAATAGGTAAATGCCTGATCCCCATGCCCCAGCAATGCTTCTGCCAGAATCAGCCATCCCTGGGACTGGGAAAAGATACCGGCATTTTCTTTTGTACCGGGATTGTAAATCACAGCCAGTGCTCCGTCAAATGCATGCAGGTGATATGGTGGGTCCATCAGAATCGCTCCATACTCTGTGTTTAACCGCTTTCTTACATTTTCCATGGAAAGTTCTGCCTGCTGCTTTGTTGCCAGTCCACTGATCACAGCCCAGCTCTGTGGATTCAGCCACATATTTGCTTCCGGATCCGTGCGTTTTCCAATCACCTCTCCGGCTTCCGTAAATCCACGGATAAAACGATCCTCATTCCAGCAGAGATTGTTAATTAATGTTCCAAGTTTTTTCTGTTCTTCTTCCAGATAATCCATATATGCCTGATCTTCTTTGTATGCGGCAAACTGTTTTAAAATCGTCATTGCATAATAAAACTGCAGTGCAACAAACGAGGACTCTCCATTTTTGCCCAGACGCAGACAGTCATTCCAGTCCGCATAAAGTCCTGCCGGAAGTCCGTGCGGTCCCAGATGATTCACAGAAAACGCAAGTGCTCTCTTCAAGTGCTCGTATACAGTGGCTTCATCTTTATTGGCAAACGGAATCACTTCATCGATAAATGCCAGATTTCCGGACTCCGCAATATATTTATATACTGTTGGAAACAGCCACAGAGCATCATCCGCACGATATGCCGGATGCCCGGTTTCCTGTACATAGGAAGCATCATCCGGCGTATCCTCATGTCCGGCATTGTGTGTAAATTTGACAAGCGGAAGTCCTCCTCCGTTATCCACCTGTGCCGAAAGCATAAACCGGATCTTTTCGAGTGCCATCTCCGGTGCAAGATGAATCACACCCTGAATATCCTGCACGGTATCGCGATATCCGTAACCGTTTCGCAGACCACAGTAGAAAAACGACGCCGCACGTGACCAGATGAATGTCATAAAACAATTGTATGCATTCCAGGTATTGATCATGGTATCAAATTCGCTACTTGGTGTATGTACCTGAAAATGTTCCAGTTTTTCATGCCAGTAGCCCGTCAGTTCTTTCAGTTCCGTCTCACACTGTGCTGCCACATCTGCATAGCGGTTACAGATTGTTTCTGCTTCCTCATGTTCTTTCATTCCGACAAGAAATGCAATTTCCTTTGTTTCTCCCGGTTTCAGAAGCATCTGAGCTGCCAGTGCTCCGCACCCGTTTTCGTTGTAGCACATTTCCCCGGATAATTTTCCGTTTTCCACCCCCACCGGATTATGATATCCGTGATAGCGTCCAAGAAACGATTCTTTATCTCCACAGTAACTGTCTACCGGTGCACCGGTCAGTGCAAAGAAACGGGAGATTGCAAGCTTGTTATCCACTTCCTCTCCTTCTTTCACCCAGTCCAGATTACCGTGAATAATATGCCGGATACGGTTTTCCTCAAATACCGTACTCGTGATGAACTGGGAATACTGCAGATTTACCTGATCCTGTTCATAATTATTGTTGTTGGTAAATTCCGCATAACCGGTGATGGTCAGGTTTCTTTCACACGCTGACGCATTGGTCACTTTCAGATGCCAGACCTCATATGTCTGATTCAACGGCACATAATAACATACTTCAGAATGGATTCCACTGTAATCTGCAAGCATCTTTGTGTATGCTGTTCCATGATGACACTCACTTTTATAACTTTCCAGATCTTTTCCTACCGGCTGCCAGGATGCAGACCAGTAGTCTTTGCTCTCATTATCCCGCAGATAAATATAGCGTCCCGGCTGATCAAACTGGTTAAAAATATAACGCAGGATTCTTCCGTTTGCACCAGATCTGGCAAAACTGTATCCTCCTGCATTATTTGAAATCAGCGCACCATACTCCGGTGACCCCAGATAATTCGCCCACGGCGCTGGTGTATCCGGGCGTGTGATTACATACTCTCTTTTCTCATCATCAAAATATCCAAAATTCATGTGAAACCTCCAACCTTTCAATTTTCAAGCCTTTTACCCCATTGTAACGGATTCACCAATTTATGAATATCAGAATCACAGGATTTATACCAGATTCATGACATAAAAAGAGTGCCGGAATTTTCCGACACTCTGTGTTTCTTTTAAATATGAAAATACCCGATTCCTTTTACCAGTTTATCAGAAATCTCACGCAGCTGCTCGGCACTTACATATACCTGCTGGAACGTTCCCACAACTTCCTGTGTTCCATCGTAGGTTTTTTTCGTGCTTTCCACATTTTCTTCCGCAATTCCGGACAATTCCCCAACTGCCTGAACAACTTCATTTCTGGAATCTTCCAGACGTCTGGTACTTGCTTTGATCTGTTTGATGCTCTGCATGGAACTGTTAATTTCGCCCAGCACTTCTTTTACAATATTCTGCGTTTCTGCCATGCTCTCACTCTGGCTGGTAATAATCTGCTGCATACTCTGCATACTTTCCACAGCAAGGGAAGAATCCCTGATCAGCGTTGACGCTATCTGCTCAATTTCCTGACTCGACTGATCCGATTGCTCTGCAAGTTTCTTAATCTGACCTGCCACCACAGCGAATCCGCGGCCGCTTTCTCCCGCCCGGGCAGCTTCAATGGAGGCATTCAGGCTCAGCAGATTGGTTTCCTCTGCAATAGAAGAAATGATGGTTGTGGCCTGCTGGATCTTCTGTACAGAATCGTTTGTCCGGTCGGTCTGCTGCTGAACCTGTGCCAGCATCTGCTCCACCTGTTCATTGATCCCACAGAGTTTTTCCAGCGTTGCGGAAGCATTTTCGCTGGAAGAATGCATAAATGTGGCATTTTGATCCAGATTTTGTACCTCTGCTGTAGTTTCCGTGATATTCTCCCCCATAATTTTCATATGATCCGAAGTATTTCTCGAATTCTTCGCCTGCTCACTGGAATTATCCACTACAAGGCTGACCGCCTGCTGTACCTGTGACATTGTTCCATTGGTGTTGTCTGCTGCCGTACCCAGAATCTGTGACGTTGAAAGCAGCTGCTTTGCATTTTCTGAAATATCCCGGATTACGGACTTCATGGCATCCCTTAATGTCATGGTTCCGCGAGACAGATCACCGATCTCATCCTTTCGTTTCAGAAGTTTTTCATCTACCCACACATTTAAATCACCATCTGCAAGTTTTCCTACAACAGCAACACTGTTTTTGATATTTTTACTGATAGAGGCTGCCATGCGCATCGCCGTAACAATGCACAAAAGCATCACTACAAGCAATGCCATCATAATACTTCCAAGGATTTTATTGACAATTGCATCTTTTTGTGCCTTATTGGTTCCGACAAACACCATACCGATAACCTGATCTGTTGTTCCATTCTGATACACTGGAATAAAATATCCATAATTTCTCGTCCCATCCAGTGAAACATTTGTACTGAAAAACGGCTTTTTCCCTTTGATCACCTGATTCACCACACGCTCTCCGGCTTCCGAACCAAGGATACGGTTTCCTTTTTTATCCAGTGCAGATGTCATAATCCTTTTGTTTCCATAAAAAAAGGTTACATCCATACCGGTATTCTCTTTGATCCGGTCCACAAGACTCTCCGACTTTGATATATTATAGCTTCCTTTCCAGATATCCCCATTGGTACTTTCCAGATAATCCCCGGTATTCTGGTCATAGGCGGCAAGGGTGGCTGCCGCGGTACCTTTTAATGCATCCTGTACCTCATCCATCAGGGAGCTTTTAACCATCGTAAGCATAAAAAGCAGGGTAATTACCCCTAATACCAGCACCGGTCCTATGCTGATTGCAAGAATTTTCTTTCGTATACTCATATATGCCCCCTATTCTACCACTTCAACGGTTTTAAAATACCAGTTGATTCCACCTGTAATTGTGGCATCATCCAGCGTTTTTCCTTCTTCACCAACCGTTTCCCCGGTATTTGTTTCAATCACACCGTCAAACACACCGTTTTTCCCGGATAAAATATCTTCTTTTGCAGTATCCACAGCCTCCTGTGTTCCATCTGTGCAAAAATCAGCAAGTGTCGTAATCCCTACCAGATTTTCATTCATACCGCCATAATAATTGCTTCCATCCCAGGTACCGTCAATCACGCTCTGCACCGCTGCTGAATAATAAGCACCCCAGTTCCAGATCACGCTGCACAGGCAGGCATCCGGAGCATTTTTGCTCATATCGGAATTGTACCCGATACCATACACCCCTTTTTCCTGTGCCATTGTCTGTGGATATTCTGTATCACAGTGCTGCGTGACCACATCACAGTCCATATTTAACAGGGTTTGTGCTGCTGCTTTCTCCGCATCTGGGTCAAACCAGCTGTTCGTGACTTTTACATAGATTTTTGCTTCCGGTTTCACGGAATACACCCCAAGTGCAAAGGCATCAATACCTCCTGTCACTTCGGAATTGGAGGAATCCATCGCTGCCACATATCCCAGCTTATTGGTTTTGGTATTCATTCCCGCTACGATTCCGCTTAAATATCTTGCCTGATAGATTCGCCCGAAATAGTTTACAAAATTCTTTCCGTTGCTTTTGTATCCTGTTCCATGTGCAAAATATATATCCGGATATTTTTCCGCCATCTCCTCCGTGGCATCCATATATCCCCAGCTGGTGGTAAAAATAATATTGCATCCATCATCCACACACTCCTGAATCGCTTTTTCGGTTGCCTCTTTATCAGAATCATCAACATTTATTTTTCTGTCAATCTGTTCATCTGATAATCCAAGATTCTGCTGCATTGCCTGAATGCCGAGATCATGTGTATAGGTATATCCACTGCCTTCTGCCGGATCCGATAAGTGCAAAACCCCTACCTTGATCTTGTCCTTTGAAATCCCTCCGCTTTCAGTTCCCGTTGTTTTGGTGGAAGCCTCCTGTGTACTTCCCTCATTCGTTGCATAATCATCGACCTGTCCGGCTGCCCCGCATCCTGCAAGCAAGATACCGGTAAGTGCCATGGCAAGCAGTCTTCGCCCTTTCCATTTCATAGCGTTCCTCCTTCGCACATTATATCCATTTTCTCCCCTGTAACCTCATAATATTTATTATATCCAATTCATCCCCATTCTTCCAGTAAAATTTTAAAAACACCGTGCCCGTTCCCGTGTTCCCGGCACAATAAAAAATGGGAACCGAAACATACGGTTCCCACTAAAGGAGGAGTTAAAATATTTTTATGATAATTTCCAGATTTCTTTGTTGTACTGCTCAATCGTTCTGTCAGATGAGAAGAAACCTGCCTTGCTGATGTTGATCAGTGCTTTCTTTGCCCATGCCTTGCGATCGGTATAAGCTGTATAAGCTTTCTCTCTGGTTGCAATGTATTCCTCGAAATCCGGGAATGTCATAAACCAGTCTTTGTTTAACAACTCATTGTACAGACGCTCTAAGTTCTCACTGCATCCTACAGACTTTACAGTGTCACTTACAATAAAGTCAACGGCTCTCTTTAACTCAGAATCTTTCTCATAGTAGCTTCTGGAGTTGTAATCGCCTCTTGCATAGCGGTCGATAACAGTCTGGGAATCCTCACCGAAGGTAAAGATATTCTCATTTCCAACCAGCTCTGCGATCTCAACATTTGCTCCGTCCATAGTTCCAAGTGTCAGTGCTCCGTTTAACATGAACTTCATGTTACCGGTTCCGGATGCTTCCTTGGAAGCCAGGGAAATCTGCTCGGAAATATCACATGCCGGAATCATCTTTTCAGCCATGGTTACATTGTAGTTTTCTACCATAAATACCTTTAAGTATGGGCTGACTTCCGGATCATTGTTGATGATCTGCTGTAAGCAGAGAATCAGGTGAATGATATCCTTTGCGATAATATATGCAGGTGCTGCCTTTGCTCCGAAGAATACCGTGATCGGAGTTGCCGGCTTCTTTCCTTCCTTGATCTCGAAATATTTATGGATGACATAGAGTGCATTCATCTGCTGTCTCTTGTACTCATGCAGTCTCTTTACCTGAATATCATAGATGGAATTTTCATCAATATCAAATCCCTGTTTCATCTTCAGGTAATTCTTCAGATCTGCCTTCTTTCCGGCCTTTACTGCAAGGAGACGGTCGAGAACGGCATCATCGTTTACGAAATTGCCAAGTTTCTCCAGCTCATTGGCATCCTTCTTCCAGCCATCGCCGATCAGGTCAGTAATCATTGCGGAAAGTTCCGGGTTGCAGGACATGAGCCAACGGCGGAATGTGATTCCGTTTGTCTTATTGTTAAACTTCTCCGGATAGAGCTTGTAGAAGTTATTTAACTCACTGTTCTTTAAGATCTCTGTGTGCAGATATGCAACACCGTTAACACTGTATCCGTAGTGGATATCCATATGTGCCATGTGTACCAGACCGTCTTTGATAATATAGGTGCTTTCATCGGAAACCTTTGCACGTACACGGTTGTCCAATTCGCGGATGATCGGCATCAGCTGAGGAACTGCTTTCTCAAGGAATCCAATCGGCCATTTTTCAAGTGCTTCTGCAAGGATTGTGTGGTTGGTGTATGCACAAACCTTAGATACAATAGACACAGCCTCATCCATAAGAATTCCACGCTCCTGTAACAGACGGATCAGCTCCGGAATAACCATGGACGGATGGGTATCGTTGATCTGAACGGTCGCATAATCTGCCAGATCATGCAGGTTTGATCCTTTCTCAACTGCCTCATCAAGAATCAGTCTTGCGGCATTGCTTACCATGAAATACTGCTGATATACTCGCAGAAGACGTCCCTTATCATCGGAATCATCCGGATACAGGAATAAGGTCAGGTTCTTTGCAATGTCATCTTTGTTAAAATCAATGGTATCTCCGACAATGCTCTCATCCACCGTTTCGATATCGAACAGACGAAGCTTTGTCGTACGGTTGTTGTATCCGACAACATCAATGTTATATAATCTGGACTGTACGGTAAATCCGCCGAACTGTACCGGATAGGTGATATCGGTCTTTGTCAGCCAGCTGTCCGGTGTGATCCATGGGTTTGGAGTCTCTTTCTGCAGATTGTGATCAAATACCTGTTTGAACAATCCGTAGTGATAATTTAATCCGACACCGTCACCGTTTAATCCGAGTGTTGCGATGGAATCTACGAAACATGCTGCCAGACGTCCAAGTCCGCCATTTCCGAGTGAAGGCTCAAGTTCGATCTCTTCAATCTCACCGATATTTTTTCCAGATGCTTCAAGTTCGGATTTTACACTGTCATAAATGCCAAGGTTGATCAGGTTGTTGGACAAAAGCTTTCCGATCAAAAACTCTGCTGAGATGTAGTACAGCTTCTTCTTTCCCTCATTGCTGACCTTGTCCTCTGCCATCTGCTTTGTCATATCAAGAAGTGCATAATAAATTTCTTCATTGGAACACTTCTCAATGGTCTTGTTATACTTCATGGATACTGCTTTTGCTAAAGTCATGTGTTTTCCCTCCCACAAGATTTCGTGTTGTTTTGATGTACTCAGTATATGATTTTTTCCTGCTGATTTCTTGTCGTATTCAAGCAAAAACTGATACTATTCTATCATTTTTCATATTCAAGCAACCCCCAGCTGTTAAATTTCACCAATTCCGTGCCACCTGTCTTGGTACATTTCCACAGTGCCTGCATATCCTGTGTTTTCGCCTGTTTCATGCGTTTTCTGTCGTTTTTGTCCTTTACAGTCATAGGACAATTCTGCTAAAATAAAGATATGAATATACTTGAATATGAAAATTATCACGAAACCATCACACATGGGGATATCATCTTCCCTTATAATACATATCTATGCTCGATCCCACTGGATTTTCCGCGTGTACCGCTGCACTGGCACGATGAACTGGAACTGATCTACATCAAAAAGGGGATGGGACGCATTACGGTAGATTTCCGGGAATACAAAGTAAAAGGTCCGACTCTGGTTCTTATTCTTCCGGGACAGCTCCACTCCATTGACCAGCTGGAAGATGCCTTCATGGAATATGAAAATATCATCTTTAATCCGAGTATGCTGATTCCACGGCAGAACGATGTGACTGCCACCGATTTTCTTCTTCCTCTTATGAGCGGAAAAGTCACGGTTCCAACCATCTTCACCCCTGTCTATCCTTATTACACAGATGTCATCATGCCAATTGATGCCTGTGACGAAATCAGCAAGACCAAACCACAGGGCTATGAACTGTACATCAAAAGTCAGTTGTACCAGTTTTTCTTTATTTTAGACAACCGCTGCCGGAACTTAACGACAGGCAGTAACCGCAAAACGCTTGATAAAATGAAAATTGTTTTAAAATACATTGAAAATAATTACATGCAAAAAATAACGATTGCCGACATCGCGGCAACCGTTGATTTTTCCGAATCTCATTTTATGCGGTATTTCAAAGAAACTATGGGAACGTCTTTCGTGGACTATCTGCGGGACTACCGCCTGACAATCGCCTCGCGTCTGCTGACAACTTCCGACTCCTCCATTCTGGATATTGCGGCGGAATCCGGTTTTGAAAATCTTTCCTATTTTAACCGGGTGTTCAAACAAAAATACAGCATGACACCGCGCCAGTTCCGGAAAGAAAGCCAGTAATTTTTCCGGCATAGCCGGTGAAAACCACACTAAAAAAACAAAGAAAAAAACGCAGCAAAAAGAAATCCCGCCACTACATCACTGATAAAGTGCACTCCGGAAACTACCCGAATCCATGCAATAGCAACTGTCATAAGCAAAAATACAATCCCCACAGCCGGGCACACAAACCAGAACGTAAACGCAATCACTGCCGCGGAAAACACATGCCGGCTCGGCCAGGAATGTCCTTTCGTATCTTTTGGAATCACAGATGGCAGTTCAAATATTTCATACGGCCGTTTCCGGTTGATCCAGGCCCGCACAACCGTCACAATAATAAATCCGTCCAGCGGCACACAGATGGCTTTATACAGCCGCATATCCTTCTGCCACAGCAGCCACAGAAGCAGGCATGGATATGCCACAAAAATCACAACCGTCAATATTTTATTTGCTCTATGTAACGCCCGCGCACGTTTCGGGTCATCCCGAAACGGCTGGGTCATTTTAACGTAAGTTTCTTTTTTCATAGGTAATCCTGTCTAACGTCCGGTATTGGTCTTACCGCCATTGTTTGTGTCTGCATCCGGATCTACCGCGTCAATTGCATCATCCACGCCATCTGCCACAGCATCACCGGCATCTTTCACACCATCCACGACATCTTTTCCCACATCCCCGATATCTTTTCCGACATTGCCATCGTTTTTGGAATTTCCGGCATCCGTATTATTGTCTGTTGTACCATTTCCAGTCGTATTGTCCGTTCCCGGAATGTTTTCCTGTGTAGTAACCTGTGTATTGGAAGTATCGTTTACACCATTGTTCGTTCCGTCATCATTTGCTGTACCACAGGCCGCAAACAGACAGATCCCTGCTGCAAGCATTCCGCCCATCATCAGAACTTTTAATTTTTTCATCACACATATCTCCTTTTATTTGATCTACAGAGCTAGTGTGTGCAAAATTCCCATTTATTATACAACAGAATATTCCAGATTTGCTAGTGCTTTTTCATCTTTGGCTGGCAGAGCAGGGAAGCAATATAAGAAAAAACGAGTGCTGCGGAAAGTCCTGCCGCACAGTTTTTAAAGCCGCCCAGAAAAATACCGATAAATCCTTTCTTGTCCACCATCTCTTTGACACCCTTCCAGAGATTGTTTCCAAATCCCAGAAGCGGCACATTCGCGCCCGCCTGCGCCCATTTGGAAAACGGCTCATAGATCCCCACAAATCCAAGGATGGCCCCAAGGCAGACCAAAAGAACCATGATACGTCCCGGAAGCATTTTTGTTTTTTCCATCAGGATCTGTGACAGTGCACAGATCGTTCCCCCTGTTACAAATGCAATTACATACTGCATATCCTTATCCCTCCTTTTTTGCGGATGAAATACAGCTTTCCAGCACAACACCGTGTGCAATCCCCGGTATTGTCTGTCCTTCATTGAAACTGACCGTAGAAAGCAGTGCGCCTGTCGGCACAAAGAGTATTCTTTTCAATTCCCCGCTTGCCAGTTTTGGCAGAAAATGCGCACTCAGCACCGAGGCTGCACATCCGCATCCCGATCCTCCGGAACCGGTTCCCTGTGTCTGTGAATCAAAAATTAACATTCCACAGTCCTCATGCTGCTTGCGGATATCCATGCCTTTTTTCAGCAGCAGATCAAACAGAATCTGCTGACCGACTTCTCCCAGGTCTCCCGTGATAATCCGGTCATAATCTTCGGGTTTTCGTTTAAAATCCGTAAGATTCTGCGCAATCAGCTCAGCGGCAGCCGGTGCCATCACGGCTCCCATATTCATGGAATCCTTGATTCCGTAATCTACAATCTTTCCAGTTGTGACTCCCGCCACCTTTGCCAGCGGCTGCTTCGCATCCTTTGACAGAATAAATGCACCGCCTCCGGTCACTGTCCATGTGGCACTTACCGGACGCTGATTTGCGTATTCCAGCGGAAAACGGAACTGTTTTTCCGCACTGGCAAAATGGCTCGAAGTGACTGCAGCCACGCGATCCGCATATCCGGCCGCTACCGTCATTGCAGAAAGTGCCAGCGCTTCTCCACATGTGGAACATGCCCCGTACAGTCCAAACAGTGGAATTTCAAACGTTTTCAGTCCAAATGATGAGGCAATCAGCTGTCCGAGCAGATCTCCGGCAAACAGATACCGCATATCTTCCGGCTTTTGATCTGCTTTCCCGAGGGCAAGCGTCAATGCTTCTTTCTGCAGACTGCTCTCTGCGGCCTCCCATGTCTGCTGACCAAATTTATCATCCGGTCCGATACAGTCAAATGCATCTGCCAGGGGACCTTCCCCCTCTTTGGTTCCAACCACAGATGCTGTTCCAATAATAAAAGGAGCCTTTGCAAAGCAAAGACTCCCTGATCCAACCTGCTGATCCATACTATCTCTCCTTACTTTGTTTTTCTGATAGTATGTACAGGTCATGCTGTTTTATTCTGCTATAATGGTATACAGTGTCATGAAACAGAGAGCTTCAGCGTAAGCAGCACAATTTTAAAATTTTAATGTTCTATAATCCAGATAATGTCCTCATTACCAGATCTACATCCTTGTTTTCAAGTTCCTGTATAATATGTAAATATGTTTTCTGGGTAGTAGTCATACTGGCATGTCCCAAGCGTCTTGCTACACTGGCAATGGATACTCCTGCAAATAATAACAGTGATGCATGTGTATGTCGAAGCCCATGAATTGAAATCACTGAAATACCACAATCCCTGCAATGCCTCGCAAGAACATCATTAACCGTTGAATTATATATTTTTTCTTCTCCTACAAAAATCGGCTTATCCTCCGGCAGATTTTTAACCAATTCAGAGAACTTTACAACAATTTGCCAATCTATTTGTATTTTTCTGACCGATGACTTGTTTTTAGTAGGTAAAAAACCACCTGTTCCTTTATAATCCCAGGTTTTGCTTACCGATAATGTCTGCCTTGCAAAATCAAAATCTGCTGGAGTAATTGCAAGTGCTTCTGAAAAACGCATACCCGTTTTGGCAACCAATAGAATAAACCAATCCCAATTTGGTTTTTCCTTTATGTCAAGATGTGCAATCAATGTATGAAGTTCAAACTGATTGAGATATTTAATCTTTTTTACTTTTGGTGTTTTTCCGTAACTGTTCAGAACCCCTCATAGGGATTCTCTAAAATTTATGTGCAAAACAGAGAAATTTAATTTCTTTTTTTGTGCC